>Ga0180301_10002383_pt1 | contig 14748 bp, 15 predicted proteins | sample GuaBasSediGuay16_FD_121797 | JGI IMG/M metagenome (GOLD analysis project Ga0180301, IMG submission 121797) | Subseafloor sediment microbial communities from Guaymas Basin, Gulf of California, Mexico - Guay16, Core 4569-2, 12-15 cm | ecosystem: Environmental > Aquatic > Marine > Hydrothermal...
GATTATGGAGAAATATGTATTATCTCGACGAGAAGCTCTTAGAGATAGCGAATTCTCAGATAAAGTTCTTGATATGAAAAAAGATGATAGTAAAGAAAGCTTGTTAATACTTGAGGAAAGTACAGAGGAAGAAAAAGAGAGACATTATGAAGAAGAAAGTAGCATAGTGGAAGTTACGAGCAAAGAACAGGTATTAGCATTTAAGCCTAAAATATTGCCTAAAGATCTCGCCAAGCGACTTGAGCAATTGAACATTAAGTTACTTAATGTTCAAGTAGACATCTTTAGACATCCAGTATATGAGGTAAAATATCAAGCATCCCTATCGCTTGGTTCTAAATCCGTAGAACATAGAGGGATAATATCGCTCCTTTACGATAAAGGAAGTTTTAGAAAATTACACTATAACGCAGATATAGTAGATTTAAATGAATTAGCGATCTTAAATGAATACCCTACAAATGAAATTGATTCATTTGAAGATACGAAAAAATTAATGGATATGCTGAAATCTAAATTTAAGGTCAGGGCATTTTATTCGCCCATATTACGTACAATAGTCTTCTCACGTAGGGAACTAGAAAATTTAAAGGAGAAAGCTAGAGAGCACATAGTAAGTATGATGAACAAGGAAATAGAGAACGTAAACTTAGAGCTTAAGATAAGAAGAGAAGAGATACTACATGAACTCCCAATAGTGGAGGCTGAGCTTAAACTTAAGGAAAGCGATTATAAGTTGGTAAGAGCTAGAGCTGAGGAGATAAGTAGATTAAAAGAAGAGCTGAAAAGGAGGAGGATAAGACTAGGCACTCTCGCAGACGAGTATCGCAGAATTCAAAGGGAGCAAAAAACACTTGAAGCTGAGATAGCTAAGCTCAAATCGAAACTTAAGCTCATGAAGGAGGAACTTGAAGCCTTAGAGAGCATATCTAGAGAGAAGATAGAATTTATTAAAAGGAAATATAAAGCTATGCTAAAAAATGCTATAGTTGAACTTACAATTAGCCCCGAACTTAAAGTTAGGAAAAAAGGTTATGTTGTTAAAGTACGATATGTCCTTATTCTAGATGTCAATGGGATCGAAAAGGAGGTACTATTCGACCCTTACAATAACGTATTCATATTAGGTAGATGTGAAGTATGTGGAAGAGAAGTTTCAATTTCCCTTGTAGGCTTAGAACAGAGCAAGAAACTACCTATATGTTCTGTTTGCGGAGCTGTATTATGTAGTCACCACACATTATCATGTTCTGTTTGTGGGGCCATATTGTGTCCGAAGCACGCTAAAAAATGCGATGAGTGTGGTACCATATTATGTCCAAGGCATGCAAACCATTGTTACATATGCGGGAAAACGCTTTGTCCAGAACATACTATAACGTGTGCTGTATGCGGTCGTAAGGTATGTAAAGAACATGCAGTTCTGTGCGTCAACAAGCCAGTATACGCCTGTACTAACTGTGTCGTCTACAAGCGTAAGCTCTTCAGGAAGGTACCTTATTGTCCCATCTAATGAGGAATTTAAAAGTCATGACGAGATTAAAAGATACTTCTTTATATCATTGTGAAATGTAAAATAACAGGGGAATACTTGCCACACACAATAGCGATATTTAAAGTTCCTAAATCGAGCCTTGAAAATCTCGATCCAGAAGGAGTATTTAAAGAATTAAGCAATGCATCTTTAGTAGAGTTATCCAGATATTTTGAGGAGATAAATGATAAGGCCGCCTTAAGGAGAATGGAAGCTCTTAGAAAAATTATTAGAGATCTTGATGCGCGCCTAGTTCCAGATAGAGTTACGAGTAGAGATGCACGATTCATGCTATCATATACCTATTTAGCTAAAGTACATTATGTCATCAGAGGAGAGAGACGCCTAGAGAGCTATCCAATAGCGGTAGAACACCCCGTTTGGCTTAGAGTGAATTCTGGTCTTCTCCTAATATTTGACTCGCCTAGTAGACGTATATCTAGAGCTGTTAGCGAGCTAGTTTCCCTAAAGCTTTTTAATGATGTGAATAGCATTGTGCCCTTGCACTTAGAGAGGGATTATATAATGGCTATCGAACAATGGGTTATCTCTAAAGAATATGAAGTTTCAGGAAATATAATTAGAGCTACATTTAGGCGTGCAAATATAGAAGGCTCCGTGTTAGAAGAGATATCTATAAAACGTGAGGGCTTAGATACAATGGAAATATATAACACCATTAAGAGTTCTGCACATGAGATAAAATCACTTACCTTCATCACTCCACTTCTTCCGCAGTTCGGAAGGAGAGTTACATGTAAGATAGATAATAGAGGAGGCCTTGTAATATACACTCCAGGACTGAGAATAGTCGATCTAGAAGTTATAATTAATGAACTAGAAAGAGTACTTAAACTCACTGAACGTTAAGGTTTTTAGGTATAGTTTCGCTAGATACTAGGGCATAACATTAACATGAAGGATTGTGTAGAGGAACTATTCTCAAGCGCTATTAAGGAGCTTAATGAAAAGGGAAAGGTACTTAGCTCAACATCTCTTGCCCTCATAATGCTATCCAGGATTGAGGAATTAATATCTAGAACGGAGAATATCAGCTCATTACGATATTTAGCAGAATATCTCGACAGAATAATTAAGATTAGATCCTCCGCCATTCTATTACATAATATCATTAGGGAACTTCTAAAGAAAGCCAATCGCTATCTTGAGGAAGCTAGGGAAGATAGCGTAGATAAAATAGTTCAGGAAATAATTAAGTTGAGGAAGATGATTATAGGCTCACTTCAGGCATTGGGCACTATAACGTCCAAGAGAATAGAAAGTGGAGATGTGATAATGACACATGCATATAGCACCTCTGTATTTATGGCATTAAAGACGGCTATTAAAGAGGGAAAGGACATTAGAGTCTATGTATCGGAATCTAGACCATTCTCTAACGGTATTACTATGGCCGAAAACTTAGAAAAACTTGGAGTAGAGGTAACACTCTTTGTGGATTCTGCAATGCGTTATTTCATGAAGGAAGTTGATAAAGTATTGTTAGGTGCAGAGGCAATAGCTGCTAATGGCGCAGTTGTAGGAAAAGTGGGATCCTCACTTTTATCTCTAGTAGCACATGAGGCCAGAGTTCGAGTATTAGTAATTAGTAGTATAATGAAATTCTCCCCAGAGACATTCCTTGGAGAGCTCATTGAAGAGGAGAGGACTACACCTGACGTGATGTTATCGAAGGACATTATTGCTGAACTACATAAATTAGGCGTAAAGTTCTATGTACCTGTCCTTGACTTTACACCTCCGGAGTACATAGATCTTATCGTGACTGAGAGAGGGATCATAGCGCCACAAGCAGTTACTTTTATAGTACGAGAACTGTATGGATGGCCTCCAGAGGTACCTAACGTAAGCGAATTATTACGTAGGTTTAGGTTGAAGATAGAAGAGGTGATAACCAAGTGAACATACCTAAGGAAGTATTGGAGATAGCAGATGGTATAAGAAGTATGAAGATAAGAGGAGCAGGTAGAATAGCTCGTAGCGCAGCTAATGCATTGAAAATAGCGAGTGAAATGTATACGGGGAACACCTTAAATGAATACATAGAATACATTAAGACTATTGCTGATGTTTTGCTCAATACTAGGCCTACTGCTGTATCCTTACCTAATGCTATAAACTTCGTAATTTCGCGTCTTATGCGTAAAATAGACTATATCTCTGATGTAGAGGAGGCACGTAACATAGTTGAAGGTGCTGCAAGCGAGTTCATAGTGCGTTCTAAAGAAGCCTTAAAGCTTATAGGAGTAATCGGAGCGAAGAGAATAAGAGATGAAGATGTCATACTTACACACTGTAATAGTTCCGCAGCTCTATCCGTTATTATGAAGGCCTATGAAGAGGGAAAGAATATAAAAGTCTTTGCAACAGAGACAAGGCCTAAATTTCAAGGTATTATAACAGTGAAAATATTAGCCTCTAAAGGAATAGATGTGACGTTAATACCGGATTCTGCTGTACGCCTAATAATGAAGAAGGTAGATAAAGTTATAGTGGGGGCTGATGCCGTTGCGGCAAATGGTGCTGTAGTCAACAAAATAGGTACTTCTCAAATAGCTTTAGCAGCACATGAAGCTCGCGTAAGAGTATTCGTTGCAGCAGAGACCTATAAATTTAGTCCAGCTACCGTAACTGGAGAGTTGATCATCATAGAGGAGAGGAAACCTAGTGAGGTAGTGTCTACTGCCTTCCTGGAAGAACATCCTAAGATTAGAGTAAGAAACCCCGCATTTGATGTAACTCCAGCGGATTACATAGATGCAATAATAACTGAGAAGGGTGTGATACCACCACAAGCAGCTATACTAATACTAAAAGAGGAGTATGGCTGGGTAATAAGCGACTATCTACTCAGGATATCCTCTTCAGAAGAAGGAGAGACTACGAAGTAATCCTTAAGTACACCAACGTCCCTAAGTGCATTTAGAACGTTATCTACTTGTGCACCGAGAGGAGCTCCCTTACCGAATCCTTTACAGTGTACCTTTCTTATATAGTTCATGTTAATGTAAATTATTAACATGTTATTAATAATGGTTGTGGAGAACGGGAAGATTCTACAGTTAGCTGGATACCATTCGTATTCCTTACGTAGAGTACACAAGTTATCCTTACCAAGGAATATACAGCTACCATCTTTGTTCCTACCGAGAAAGTAATGCCCTTTATATCTAATTATTGAATCTCCATATCCCATTTCATTTAATATCTTTACTTCAACAGGATAGAGTTCTAAGAACCATTTATTAAGCCCTCTACCACAACAGTTTCCGCATTTAGCGCATTCGAACTGTAGTCTCGGATCAAATCGTGGTATGAAGTACATGCCCTAAAGAAGGCATTAACTAATTAAAATACTTTACTAATGTTAAGGATGTGAGGAGTTAATAGTACTCGCTTAGAAGCCATATATTGCCTATATGCACATTTCTTAAACCTACTTCCTTTGCTACTTTAAGACATCTCTTTGCATGAGCATAGCTTGTTGGAGGCAGATCTCTAAGCATATAATCTGGATGAAAAGCAAGTAGGCTATACGGTATATCGTGATCTATATCTGCCAGGAATTCAGCAATTGCTCTTACTTCCTCTACGTCTACATAACCTGGTACTAATAAGGTACTTGCAACTATTAAGGGTGGGGTCTTTCTTTCAGAGATATACTGTGATGCAAATTTTATGTTTTCCCATAATGCATTGTTGTCTATTCCTGTAAGAGCCTTGTAGATGGCATAAGACCATGCTTTTATATCAAATTTAAAGATACCTCCAGTTTCTAAGGAAAGTTCTACAGCAGTTTTAAGCATACCTCTATTCATAAGCCCATTTGTCTCCCAGCATACTCTTAGTATCCTTCCCTTATTCTTATCTAAAGCTTTTAAGCTAGTAGCTATCGCATGAGCCATCTGAGGGGACGGATCACCTCCGAAGTAACATATGCATGAGACCTTAGGTGTTGCATGAGAGGCTAATTCCTCTGAGCTCACTAGTGGTGATAAAGAGCTAGTAAGCTTCCTATAATGCCAGTTTTGGCAGAAGAGGCAATCTAAGTTACAGGCACCATAGAATACTGCAAGATTATAATATCCGTATTCAGGACCATCTTTGGAGTAGGAATATTTAGGATAACCAGCACCAGTACAACCAGGACATACCCAATCGGCTACACAGTTCGTGGGTAAAGGATCGTAATACCATTCTAAAATGCCTTTACTAGGGATGCCCGCTAACCTTATGAGATGGCCATCCACATTCTTAACAAGGCCACAGTAACCAATATTTCCGTTACCTATCTTACATTCAAGGGCACATCCCTTACATAGTATCCCGTCTTTATCTTTAGGTGGTATAGTTGGCAATCCAAATCGTTTCCTACTTCGCTCATGCGCTCTCATAGCTATCTTAAGTGCCTCATGAGTGTTTTCTTTAAGACATTTAGCACATACACCGATGGTTTCAGATATTACTCTGCTCTCCTCTCCACATAGCGTACATTTCTTCTTCCTTAGAATTCTAGCGTATTCAAACATTGCTCTCGATAATTACTTTAGGACTACCGATCTATTTACATTTTCGGAGCTTTAAGAAGAGTATACAGTAAAGTCCACAGGAGGAACCATGCGGCAAAATACTCTAAAGCCCCCTCAAAGTATATGCTTCTAAGCTTCTTCATTGAGAAGGGATTAATTCCGATAGCCCTAGCTACATAATAGGAAAGTAAATATCCAGAACCTCCTAGTAAGAGGCCTGAAAGACCTGTTAGCCCAAAGATCCCGCATAAAGTGCCAAATACTATACCGAGGATAAGCCTTATTATGTAGAGGACGTTCTCCTCTTTCATTGTGATCACTAAACTTATTATTCTACATTACGTACATTAAGCTTGCGGTGCCCTCCCATATGTTAAAGACTCGCTTATCATCATTTGATGTTAAGATATTAGTCAACGAGATAGATCAATTAGTTAAGGGAAGTATAATCTCTAATATTTATCAGTCTAACTCTACATTCATAGTTAAAATACACACTCGTGAAGGAAGGAAGGATCTAATATTAGAACCCCCCTATCGCTTTAATTTAACTAAATATGAGTATGAAAAACCTACTATGCCACCTAATTTATGTAGAGCGCTACGAAAAAGGTTAAGACAGGGTAGGATCGAGGAGGTTGTTCAAGTAAATGATGATAGGATAATTTCCATTAAGATAAGGAGATCGAGCAATGTACACTATCTTGTACTGGAGTTAATAAGAGAGGGAAACCTTTTGCTATTAGATGAGAATAAGGAAATAGAGCTTGTATTAAACCCTGCGAGAATGAGAGATCGTATAATACTTCCAAGAGCTAAGTATGTACCGCCACCTAAATCATACGTAGATGTATTGAAGAATTCTCCTGAAGAGATATTAAGGTACATGAAAGATGGACGAGGGGAACTCATTAGAAATATGGTAGTCCGACTAGGAATACCTAGTGAGATTGCAGAAGAGATATGTTTCAGATGTAATATAGACAAGAAGAAAGAGGTTAAGAGCATTGACCTAAGTGAAATAGTGGATATTATCGATATGTACCACAAATTACTTGATGAAGCAATAAGGGGAAGGAAAGGTTACATATTCATAAAAGATGAGCATTATATAAGTTTCGCTCCTATAAGGCTTCTGCATTTGGAAGAACAAGGTATTAGTGTAAAAGAATACCTAAGTTTTAATGAAGCAATTGATGAATACTTCATTAGAGTTATGCTACGCGCTAAAAAGGAGAAAGGTCAAGAGAAATTGGAAAGGAAAAAGGAGAAGATATTAAGAGAGATCCAGGAATGTAAGAAGCGTCTAGATGAATATACGCGACTAGCTAAGCGATATAGGGAAATGGCGGATCTAGTATTTGTCAGGCTTAATTTAGTGAATTTCCTACTTGAGAAGGTGAGGGAATTAAAAGAACTTTATCGATCATGGAAAGACGTGGAGGAAGTAATTAAAAAGGACGGGAAATTAGCAGGTTACATAAGAGGAATTATGCCATCTGAGAGTAAAATAATATTAATAATCGACAGATATGAGGTACCGCTAAACTTAATGAGATCTGCTCAAGAGAATGCAGGTAGATTTTATGAACTCTCCAAGGAGTATGAGCGCAAGGTAAGGAGAATACATGAAGTACTTGAGGAGAAAGAGAGGGAGCTAGAGGAGCTCCTAAAGGAAGAAGTCGTAGAAGAGAAGAAACCAACGTTGAGGAGGAAATTAAGATGGTTTGAAAAATTTCACTGGTTTATCACTTCTAATGGCCATGTAGTCATAGGAGGTAAGGATTTTAAGCAAAACGAACTAATAGTCAGACGGTACCTTGCCGATAATGACCTTTTCTTTCATGCGGATATACATGGTGCGCCAGTAGTAGTACTTAAAGTAGATGGAGAGGAGATAAGCGAAGATGAGATATATGAAGCAGCACAGTTTGCTGCGGCTTATTCACGGGCTTGGAAACTAGGTATGAGCGCAATCGATGTATATTGGGTTAAAGGAAATCAGGTATCCAAATCTCCTCCATCTGGTGAGTACTTGCCAAAAGGCGCCTTCATGGTAAGGGGAAAACGAAATTACATAAGGAACGTTCCACTGATATTAGGAATAGGTTTATCTCCGAGCGATGAGGCCCTAATTATTTCTGGGCCACCATCGATAATAAAAAAGGAGTGCATTTTATGGGTTGAAATAGTTCCGGGAAGTATGTCAAAGAGCGAAGTAGCTAAGCTCATATATAAATTCTTCATAGATAATGTAGGGGAGGAACTAAGGCAGATGCTGAGTGAAGTGAAAATGGATCATATAATGTCTCTAATACCGGGTTCCTCATTCATAGTTAGGAAAGGAAAAAGAGGTGATTAGATAGGGAGATTAAATTTCTAGTTGATTCAATGCTAGGGAATCTTGCTCGCTGGTTAAGAATGTTAGGTTTAGATACAGAATATCTTCCTCATGAAGATGATGATGGGATAATAGAGCATGCATTGAAGGAAAAGAGGATAATATTAACTAAGGATCGAGGCTTACTAGAAAAGGCAGTAAAGAGAGGAGCTAATGTACTTCTTATCAAGGGAGAGAGACTTGAGGTCTGGTTAGCACAACTAGCTAAGAAATATAGCATAAGATTATCAATAGATCCCGATAGATCTAGATGCCCTCATTGTAATACTCAATTAAAGCATGTATCTGCTGATGAGTTCAAAGAACTAAATATAACTACATGGAGACCACCAGTGAGTAAGGAGGAGTACTGGATATGTCCTACATGCAAACAAATTTACTGGAGGGGTAAACACTTCAAGTCTATATTAGCTATATTAGAGAGAGCAAAAGAGATATCAAAGCTTTTAGGCATAAACTCTAGATAATAGTTATCAAGGGGAAGAGGTTCCATGCAGAAGTTCCTTAGTACAGATGAGGGAACGTACTTAGTCAAACTCGCTAGACGCGCTGTAAGGACTTTCCTGACTGAAGGAAGACGCATAAAGACTCCTAGAAATGCACCTCAGAAACTACTCGAGCGAAGAGGAGTCTTCGTAACTATAAGTAAATATATAGTTGATGAAGAAACAGATATTAGGTGGAAGATACTAAGGGGATGTGTAGGTTATCCTGAACCAATAATGCCTCTTGTAGAGGCGACCATAAGCTCAGCAATAGATGCAGCTACGGAGGATCCTAGGTTCCCTAGCTTAGTACCTACAGAACTCAATCAAGTACTATTTGAAGTCAGTGTACTGGGCAACATATCAGAAATCAGCGTAAAGAAGCCAGAGGAGTACTTAGATGTAATCAGACTAGGCATAGATGGTCTAATATTAAAGACGAGTTATACGAGTGCCATAGTATTACCGCAACACGCTGTCGAATACGGCTTTGATGTAGAACAATATCTAGCTTATTTAGCAGCCAAGGCCGGACTTCCCCCTGATGGTTGGAGATATCCTCATGTTAAGCTATATAGATTTACAGCGGAGATCTATTCGGAGATTGAACCTAATGGACCAGTAATTGAAAGACGACCAGATCTAGGAGTAAGAGCGTATCGATAATGCATGGTGATATTCCTTGCTAATAGTTGGAGCCGATAGCGGTTCAGCATTACTGGATGGGAACTATAGGCCAATAAAAATCATCGTAACAGTAGCTATCATAGGAGAACCGCCTTATAGAAAACCCTTGAGCGACTTTCATAAAATAATAGAGCGCGAGCCCCACGATACTACTATAATTAAGGAGGAAATAGAGTGTATAATGCAGTTATTGAATAGATGTAAAAAACCTATTGGCGTTGCACACATAGATATCTCCGCTAGTTCAATTGACCTTTCCGAAATAGAATTAGAGGATATTGATGTACTGGATATACCCAGAGGCGTCAAGAACTACCTTAAGAACCTCTTCCCTATAATACAGCCTCTCCTGAAATCTCTAAAAGATGAGTATGGGGTTTCGCCTATCGGAATAGGTAAGGAAAGTACAATAGTTAGGTTGGCTGAGTTAGGAACGGCAGTCTATGCTATTCTATATGGCCTCGAAAGAGTGCGTAAATTTAAGCGTATACGCATAGGCCTTCCTAGAGCAACTTCAATTAATATGTCTAAGAGGTGTATAAAGGCTGTATCCCTGCTTCCTGGAGAGCACGATCTTGAATATGAGCTTAGGATAGATCCTAAGCTTCTTGAAGGAGTTGAAATAGAGGAATATCCAAATCCTATAGCAAGAGGGTTTAGAGTAATCGAGCTCAAAGTTTAACAAAGCGACAAATTTTTAATGAGTAGAGTATATTGTTGGAAGGGGGTTATATGAGCAAGGTAAAGGGGATATCAGGAAGTATCCTATCGTTTCAAAGAGGGGGAGGGCGAGTATATCCGAATAGGGCTTTAATATGGGTACCACAAGTAAAGAGTTATAAGGAGGCCGTTAAGTTTTTGCACAAAAAAGTGGTATGGAAAGGAAAGAAATGTACAATTAGAGGTAAAATTATGAGATTACATGGAAGAAAGGGAATACTACTAGCATACTTTAAAAGGCCTCTACCAGGGCAAGCTCTAGGTACAGAGGTCTACATTGTACCGTAGAACTATAAGTAAACTAGTTCATTGATTATTCTTCAATAGCTTTTGAGACTAGATCTGCTATAGCTCTCAGTATGCCTTTTAACCTAGTTACTTCACGTCGTGAATTTTCAGCTCTCTTTCTTAGCTCATCGAGCTTCTTTCTTAGCTCAGAGTTCTCAGTTCTATACTTGTTTAATTCATCTTCCATTAAGCTGATCTTAGCTTTATATGCTTCTATTTCCTTCTTTAAATTCTCATTTTCCTCCTTCAGCTTTGCTATATCTTCGCCCATAGCGCGTTTCCTCAAAGATTCATTTTCCTCCTTCAATTTTTTCATTAATTCTTCTAGCTCCTTGACTTTCTCCATCAAGTCTTTAAGCTGAGTATCGGGTATGAAGCGCTCAATGTTTAAGTCGCGCCACTTAATAGCTTTCTCCTTATCGTCATATTCTCCTACAACGCTTATCCTTATATAATCATCCTTATCTATTCCTCTCTTCACTAGCTCTTCGAATATAGTCTTATTGAGAAAAGCCACATCTCTAGCTACTATTTTAGGATCTACTTTACCTTTAAATACAGCGAAAGCAGCCCTTCTAACTAAATTCGCATATCCAGTTGCCTTTACGACCCTAGTCCTTATACTTTCAGGCATGCCCCCAACAAATAATTTCTCGAACTTTACTATAAGCTTTGTTCTACATAGCTGACACTATAAGATCAGGAACTGTCATCCGATGACACGTGATTAATTTTTTATTTATTTCAAACAAAAATTAGAGCGGTGACATCAAATGGGTAAGTTGTATAAACTAGTTATCGATATACATAACCATGTATTTAGACAGCCTAAGTTTGAAGAGCGTCTCTTAAAATATATGGATGAGGCTGGAGTTGACATAGTATGCCTATCACCATCCCTTGAATTCTTCGAACCTCCATTTAAGGATCCAAACAATAAGGTAGTGGAGGAGTTAATGAAGAAATACCCGGACAGAATAATAGGATTTGGAGCAGTGTATCCTGGAAGAATGCCTTATGACCTTATAGATGAACTACATGCAAAAGAGTTTAGAGGAATAAAAATGACGATACCAACTAAACCTTATGATCATGATGACTTCATGAAATACTACGAAAAAGCAGAAGATTATGGCATGCCAATACTATTCCACACAGGAGTTGTTGCTAGATTCAAATATGATCATTTAGCGAACGTCTCCTCTGATAGGATGAGACCCGCTCACCTAGATAGAATTGCTAGAACCTTTCCAAAGCTTAAGATAATAGCTGCGCATATGGGAGATCCATGGTATCTTGAAGCATATATGACCGCACAGAAACACCCAAATATGTGGATGGATGTCTCTGGATTAGCTAGAGTCACTAAGGTAATAGCAATAAAAACGTACTTAGGTATTAGACTTACACCAGATAAGCTTCTCTTCGGTCTCGATGAACCTCCAGAAGAATATCCAAGACTTGTATGGTTCTGGGATACGGCCTTAAGGGAGATAGGCATAAGCGAGGAGGATAGAAGGAAGATCTTTGGAGAGACAGCCGCAAAGATTTTAGGGATTAAATTCTGAGAATATAGAGTATGAAAAGTTGGAAAACGTGCATTGCCCTAATTACGTTAATATTTCTCTCTTTCCTTTGCTATATGAGAGTTCAATGTAGATTGGAAGAGAGATTAGTGTTATGGGTACATACGTTAATTCATCATGTTCGAATAACATATGACCTCATGCTTGCCATTAGTGATACAGCTGGTTTTTTAGGCATCTTAATAATACTAGTTATTCTTGTATTATATGAAATTCGGAATAGAAGTAATATAAGTCGATATAAGCTGTTGGAGCCAGCGATTACTCTAACTATTGCAATGATAATTGTTGCGATTCTGAAACTCGCTATAAGGGCTCCTAGACCGTGTAATCTTCCACTTACTGGAATAGATAAATATGGATTCCCCTCAGGTCATGTAGCGCGTTGTTCCGCAATATACTATGCTAGTAAATATAAGTTCCTTCTAATATGGACCATACTTGTAGCGTTTTCACGTATTGCATTAGGCATGCACTATATAATAGATGTAATAGGGGGATATCTAGTAGGATTTATATCGTATTACATTAATATGAAATTGGAAAAAATCACACCACGAGTTTTGGGTAAATGTTTATCTCAAGAGCTTTATTGAGCGCTTGTTCAGCAGAACCTTTTATTACATAGAACTCCCACTTGAATTCTCTATAATCTGGAACGCCTTCAGTTAAGAAACCAACGAACTTTTGATGCTTATCAACAATAGCAGCTAGATGCATTGTCTCATTATTTTTAATTATAAAGGTCTCTTTATCGAGGCCTAAAAGACCATTAGGCAGTGGCAAGTAGAGCTTCTCACATGAGTATTCGCCCAAGTTTAAAGTAGTTACTTCATCATCAGCCAACGATGGTGAGTAAATTATATAGTTCGTATGAAGAGGTACTTTAAATCCGGCTACACCTCCCCTAGGTTTGAGTTCTACCTTTATTAGATATTCGTACTTGTCTAATGTATAGCATTTGGTAGATACGTCATTTCCCACGAAGTCTATAGTGATGGGTAGTTTCGTTTCATTCATTTTTACTTGTTGTTCCCTAAATGGTGTCACAGTATCATCTCTTGTATTTATTACTATTTTCTCAGTGATGTTACACTTCTTCTTCAACGAGTTTATCACCTTTAATGAGTAGAAGATTGCCAGATGTGCTTCCTTTATACTATATCCGACCTCTACAAATGTTGGACTCCAACCAGTAGAATCGCTCACTTCGGCTAGCAATTGGTGTTTAATGGTCTTATTTAATATATTTTCTTCGCTTGAAACATCATATCCCTTCTCTTTAGCCCATTTGATAAAACTTAACGCACCAAGAGTATATTTCCTAGATTTGAAAGTTAATGACCTTATTTCTACGTCCATCTCGTATGGGCTTGCATAAAATCCCATCCATTGATATACGCCTCTACAGTCCTTCATATTCCACGCGCCTTCAGGTACTCGAGGTAATGCAGGAGGTACTATATTTAATAGTTTAAGTTGCTCTACGAAGTCACTTACAGTCATTAGTTGGTAACCACGATCTCTATAATTCTTTATTTTAGCTTCCAATTTCCCTATGAGCTCATCTCTAGTTCGGTAATCGAAGAGACTATAAGGTGACTTGCCTGTAAGGACGGGCTCTCCATCACCGTACCAAAGCCAACTCCACTCCACATTATCATACTTAAACCCTTCACCTCTACCCAGTACCACATATACATCATCATATCTATAGTATGGAGCTATTCTAGGTAGGCTTCGAAAGTACTCGTAATAAGAGCGATCTATTAATGCTATTTCATATCCATGTCTCTTCATATATCTGGGAACCTTAGGTCCAAAGAAATTCTCCTGCGCAAAGAAGACCTTTGACCTCCTTAGACCACATTTTGAAAGTATTTCATTATTTATCTTTTCCGAGAGCTCCATATCCTCTCTTGGATAAGCTAAATATATTTGATCTGAATAGTGTACTGAGATGAGTTCGATCTGTCCTCGTTCGCATAACTTCTTAAGCTTATCTATCACATGAGGATATTCTTCTTCACAGAATTCTAAGTAATGACCTTGAAGTTCCAAGTTCGCCTTCCACTCGGGATTCTTCAAGTAGAGATCTAGAAGTGGTTCAAATCCCTCTGTTACGTTTAAGTGATATGTCGCTTCATCACCTGCTATGAATTGTATATTGAAGTGATATAATGTGAGCAAAGCCTTCATATAACGCACATGATACTCTAAGACCTAGTATAATTTAAAAGCCTAACTATCTATTTTCATTTTGATGAGGAGATCTATACTTTACGGCATAGTAATCCTAGTAATCGCACTTATAGTAACATATCCCCTCTACAGAAACATTCATATACATAAGAAGGAAGTTGAGAGGAAGGAATCTAAGACACTAGCACCACCTCTTAATTGTATCCCGCGTAAGGTGATAAGTCTTAACGGCACATGGGAAATAGCTAAAGGAAGTAAGACCCCTCCAAAAGAAGGATGGAAATCTATAAACATA
>Ga0180301_10002384_pt1 | contig 14746 bp, 16 predicted proteins | sample GuaBasSediGuay16_FD_121797 | JGI IMG/M metagenome (GOLD analysis project Ga0180301, IMG submission 121797) | Subseafloor sediment microbial communities from Guaymas Basin, Gulf of California, Mexico - Guay16, Core 4569-2, 12-15 cm | ecosystem: Environmental > Aquatic > Marine > Hydrothermal...
ATCCTTTAATTTTAAAGAGCAGGAATATCTAATCGGTTTATAAGGTTGCTGGCCAATGCTATTCCCGAACAATTTGTAATGGGTGCTTGTTTGTTTTGTTTTATCTTTAAAGGCGGGTCGGTAAAAACCGGTTGACTATTTTCAGGTTCCTGGTATGATAATTCCAGAATCAATTTAGATACCTCCTGGTGGTTTAGTGATTTTATAAGTAATTTGGGCTGTCTTGCAACCTCGAATTCGGCTATTACTATTCAGTATATTGTGTGTTTCGTATTAAATAACCCCAATATCCTGTGTGCTCCGTCAATTTTCGAATGTTACGGGACAGCCTGAATTATTATTAAACCACTTAGGAGGTTTTTTGTATAGTACCCGCCCCTTTACTCTTAATTTGGGTATCTACATAACAGAGACTATAGATTTTAAGGAGGCTACTACATGCCAGGCTCCATACTACTCGGATTGGATGTGGGAAGCTCTTCTATAAAAGCTTCGCTGCTAGATGCAGAGAAAGGTGTCGTTATAAGTTCTGCAACATCACCGGAAACAGAACTTTCGATAAGTGCACCTAAACCGGATTGGGCAGAACAGGATCCGGAACTCTGGTGGGAGCATATTAAACAGGCAATATGGACTATCGGTTCTAAAAACAATGCCGCCTTAAGAAAAACGGCAGCAGTGGGGATATCTTATCAGATGCATGGACTCGTTCTGGTGGATAAACTGGGAAAAGTCTTACGTCAGGCAATTATCTGGTGTGATAGCAGGGCGGTTCCTTACGGTCAAAAAGCCTTTAGAGAGATCGGGGAAGAGAAATGTCTTAGACGGCTACTTAACTCTCCGGGCAATTTTACTGCAGCAAAGCTTGCGTATGTAAAAGACCGTGAGCCGGATATCTACAAAAAGATATATAAGCTTATGCTCCCCGGAGATTATATTGCCTTTCGTCTAACCGGAGAAATCAGCACTACCCCTTCGGGTTTATCGGAGGGAGTTTTGTGGGATGTGGTAGAGAACGCCCCATCCAAAATGCTTCTTTCTTATTTTGGTTTTCCGGAAGATTTTATACCTGTTGTTGTCCCTACCTTCTCCGAACAGGGCAGCATAACAGAGGAAGCCGCTAAAGAGCTTGGTATTCCAAAGAACATCCCTGTTGCATACCGGGCTGGGGATCAGCCGAACAATGCCTTCTCCCTTAATGTGCTTAACTCTGGAGAACTTTCTGCAACCGCTGGAACTTCAGGAGTTGTGTATGGTATTACCGACAGACCTCTTCACGACCCCCTACAGAGGGTAAATACCTTTGTTCATGTCAATCATAAAGTAGAAGAAAACCGATACGGAATACTTCTCTGCGTTAATGGAGCAGGAAGTCTAAACAGGTGGCTTAAGCAGATACTCTCCTTTTCGAATCAGAAACAGTTAACCTATGATAAGATGAACAGACTTGCAGAAACGATTCCTGCGGGTGCAGAAGGAGTTTTGATCCTTCCATTTGGCAACGGAGCTGAGAGAACCCTTCGGAATGCCAATCCAGGTGCATCGATACATAACCTTAATTTTAATATACACACCACTGCTCATCTTTTCCGTGCGACCAATGAGGGAATAATTTTTGCACTTAACTACGGAATAGATATTATGAAATCAATGGGAATAGATGTTAACATCGTTAAGGCAGGTTATGCAAACATGTTTTTAAGCCCTCTATTTCAACAAATATTTGCAACAGTTACGGGTGCGACATTGAAGCTTTACAGAACAGACGGTGCGCAGGGGGCTGCAAGAGGAGCAGGTATTGGAGCAGGTGTTTATAAGAGTTTTAACGAAGCCTTCGAGGGCTTGACCTCTCATCAGGTGATTTATCCGGATGAGCGCACCGTCTCCCTTTACCGGGAAATATACAACAGGTGGAAAACCATCCTTGCATCAATACCGGCTTTAACTTCTTGAAGGTCTCTATCAGGCGCCTGGATTGATACTTCTCCTGTGGATTTCATTTGCCGATTTACACAGAAACTTGTATCTTTTATACTCACCAATGTCTACCGGAGCTTACAATGGATACGATAATACTTGGTTCCTCATCACCAAGAAGACGGAATATATTAAAACAAATGAAGCTTCCCTTCATAAGTATTCCCGTAGATATTAAAGAACACGTTCCCGAGGAAGAAGCAGAAAAATACACGGTAAAAATGGCAACAGAAAAAGTGAAAGCACTGTTACGCATTCAACCTGATAATGATGTTAAGTGGCTTTTAGGCGCAGACACCGTAATAGAGTATAATAACAGGATAATCGGGAAACCCGCTTCCAGGGAAGAGGCAAAGGAGTTCCTTTATCTTTTTTCCGGTAATAAGCATAAAGTTGTTACGGGTATCGCTCTTTTTAATCCTAAAAACCGTAATATATCAACCGAATACGCGGTTACCGAAGTGTTTTTTTCAACCTTGAACGAGGGAGAAATCGAATGGTATCTCGATACGGAAGAATGGCGGGGGGCTGCAGGTGGCTACCGAATACAGGAAAGAGGGGCATACTTTGTAGAGAAAATAAACGGATGCTACAGTAACGTGGTGGGGTTGCCAATAAACACTTTTTATGGCATTCTAAGCAAAAATGACTATCCCTTTAAAGACTAAGGGTATTTTCCGATTGAGTTTTATCTTTAAGGTGTTGTATAATCTTTAAGATAATCCGATCGAGAAATAGAGAAGGGAATACGACTCTGGTTGTATTATAAAACCGAAGGAGGATAAGTTGTCAGTAGTAACAATGAAAAATTTGCTCGAGTCGGGTGTACATTTCGGGCACCAAACAAAACGATGGGATCCCCGTATGAGAAAATACATCTTTGCCGAAAGAAACGGGATTCACATTATCGATCTTCAAAAAACCATAGCTGCAATTAAACAAGCCTACGAAGTTGTTCGTCAGACGGTTCACGCAGGCAAATCTATTCTTTTTGTAGGAACAAAAAAGCAAGCCCAACAGGCAATAGAACGTGAAGCCAAGCGTTGCGGTATGTTCTATGTAAACAACCGCTGGTTGGGTGGGATGCTCACCAACTTTGAAACTATTAAAAAATCTATTCTCAGGCTCAAGAAGATCGAAAAAATGGAGATAGACGGAACTTTCGAAAGCCTTACCAAGAAAGAAATCTCCAGATTAAACAAGGAGAAGCTTCGCCTTGAGAAAAATCTGGGTGGCATAAAAGAGATGAAGGAGCTTCCAGGTGCAATATTTATTATCGATACCAAGAAAGAGGCCATAGCGGTTGCCGAAGCAAAAAGAGTTGCTGTTCCGGTCATTGCAGTGGTAGATACAAACTGCAATCCGGAAGGTATAGACTATCCTATACCGGGTAACGACGATGCAATTCGTGCTATTACCCTCTTCACACAGATAATAGCCAATGCAGTTGTGGATGCAGATAATGAAATTGGTCTTCAGGTGATAGAGAATCTGCAAGAAGAAGAGCAGGGTATTGAAGAAGAAGAGAAGGCAGAGGCAGAAGCAGTGTCGGAGTCAGAGGAGATGGAAACCGTCTCTTTGAGTGAAACATTAGGAGAATCCTCTGCGGATGAAACCGATAAGTTTACAGAGGAGGATTATTCAAACTACAATCCGGAAACAGAACTGGAACCCGAAGAAGAGGTAATCGTAGAAGAGGAAGAAGAAGAAGAACCTGAAATTATTGATGAAGATAAACTATATGAAGAATAGGAGAAAATGATAGTGGAAGTAAAAGCAACAGATGTAAAGAAACTTCGTGAGAAAACAGGCGCAGGAATACTAGACTGTAAAAAAGCCCTCGCAAGAGCAGAGGGAGATTTTAATCAAGCAGAGAAGATATTAAAAGAGCTTGGTCTTGCCGCAGCAACAAAACGCAGTGGAAGATCTACAAACGAAGGAAGAATATTTTCAATTATAAAAAACTCCAAGGGAGGGTTATTGGAGCTCTCCTGTGAGACCGATTTTGTAGCCAGAAACTCAGACTTTATAACTTTCGGGCAGAATATACTCGAAAAAATTGTAGACAGAGAAATAGGCACGGTCACCGAGGAGCTTAAGGAGCAGGTCAACGAACTGGCAGGCAAAATCAAAGAAAACATTAACATCCGGCGATTTAAAATACTTAAGACAGGGGAGAACGAGTTTCTAACCGATTATATTCACGGAGAAGGCCGAATAGGTGTTCTTGTAAAACTCGAGGTTGGAAGGTCTGAGCTTCTAGATAATTCTGCAGTAAAAGAGTTCGCCTTTGACTGTGCTCTTCATATTGCAGCCTTCAATCCAAAATATCTATCCAAGGATCGGGTCGAGGAAGAGTATCTTAAAGAGCAGGAAGAAATTTTTACCAAACAGGTTGAGAGAATGGGGAAGCCGGAGAAAGTCATCCCCGGTATTGTTAAGGGTAAGCTGAATAAGCACTTCTCAGAAATATGTCTTCTGGACCAGGGTTTTGTAAAGGATGAGAAGCAAACCGTCTCACAAGTTTTGAAAAGCCTGGAAAAAGAGGTAGGAGGTTCTGTTAATATAACTGATTATCTGTATTACAGGGTCGGAGAGGAGTTATAATTTTTATTTTCGGTGATAGTATTTTTTATTGCTCCTTTCTCAATGCACTTTAGGAGGAAAGTCATGGAAAAGGTTAAACAGACAACCGAGCAGCGGATGAAAAAGAGTGTTCAGTCCTTAAAAGAGGATTTTGCAACCATAAGAACCGGAAGAGCCTCGTCTTCGCTCTTTGATAAAATCAAGGTAAATTATTACGGTACTCCCACGCCTTTGAATCAACTTGCAACCATTTCCATTCCGGAGGCAAGACTTGTCGTTATTCAACCCTGGGATAAAAATGCTCTTTCCGAAATAGAAAAGGCTATTCAAAAATCGGAACTTTCCCTCAATCCCCAGAATGATGGAAAGGTCATCAGGATAAGTATACCTCCCCTTACCGAAGAAAGAAGAAAAGAGTATGTCAAACTGGCAAAAAACATGGCAGAAAAAGCCAGGGTGGCGGTAAGAAATATTAGAAGAGATGCCAACGAAGAGTTTAAAAAGATGGGCAAAAATAACGAGCTCACCGAAGATGACGTAAAGAAGAACACGGATGAGATACAGGAATTGACCGATAAATACATAAATCAGATTAACGAGCTCCTTGAAGAAAAAGAAAAAGAAATAATGGAAATATAATGGCAGAAAATCTGCCTCTTGACCCTGCTCATCTTCCCACACACATAGGGATCATAATGGACGGAAATGGCCGATGGGCGAGAAATAGAAACAAGCCGAGGACAGAAGGCCATAGAGAGGGGTTAAACGCCGCCAAGGCTACGGTAAAAGCCAGTGCGGATCTGGGACTTCGCTATCTTACCCTGTATACATTCTCCACCGAAAACTGGAAACGTGCCGAGGATGAGACCTCTTTTCTTATGCAACTTATTAAAATACACCTTAAGAAGGAGTATGACTTCTATCGGGAACACAGGATAAGGGTAATTCACAGCGGAGATATAAATAAACTTCCAAAAGATGTACAGGAAGAAATTGTATCTGTAATGAGAGATACTTCCGAGTTTACAGGTCTTACCCTTAATCTCGCCATAAACTACGGAGGACGAAACGAGATTGTAAGGGCAATTAACAGGTGGTTTGGGAAAATCACGGTTACAGATAAAGGCAAGATCCCGGCGATAACCGAAAACGATATAAAGGAAAACCTTGATTGTCCCGAGCTTCCCGATGCGGATCTTATAATTAGAACCGGGGGAGAACAACGCTTAAGCAATTTCCTTCTCTGGAGAAGCGCCTACGCAGAGTATTATTTCAGTGAGAAACTCTGGCCCGATTGGCAGCCCTCCGACCTATATAAAGCCATATATACATATCAGCAACGAGAGAGAAGGTTCGGTGCAGCAAAATGAAAAAGCTAACAAAACGATTGATCACTTTTTTCGTAGCCATTCCGGCCATCGGTGCACTTATTCTTCTTCTCCCGTTCCATCATCATCTTGCCTTGAACCTTGCAATTGTAGCCGTCACTATTATAGGAGCCTTCGAAACGGCAGGCTTTTTCTATAAAAAAGGCTATCCCGTTGATAAATATGTATCTTTTTTTTCGGGACTGCTCCCTCTTGCCGCCTACATAGAAATTTCCGGTCTTCTCACTACTTCAATATTAGAAATAACGTTCACTATAATTATCACCGTAATACTTTTACGCCAGATTGTAGCCAAAAAAGAAGAGGATTTCCCCTCCATTCTTCCTCGAATAGCCGCTTCATTTACGATTATTCTATATCCGGGCATATTCTCTGCTTATCTTGTAAAACTTTCCGGTTTACCCAACTCTTCCTTTTTACTGGCTTTTTTCTTCCTCCTTGTATATTTAAACGACGCTATGGCCTATGTATTCGGAATGATCTTCGGATGGAACTCACGCAAACTGCTTCTCGTAAGTCCGAACAAGAGTCTTACAGGCTTTATAGCCGGATTTATTACATCAATTATAGTATCCGCAGTCTTCAGATTGCTTTTCCCATACATGTTCTCAGGAAGTCCATTCCTGTTGATACTTCTTGGCGCATGGGTAGGAATTGCTGCCATAGCAGGAGACCTTATCGAATCCGCATTGAAGAGAAGTGTGGAATTAAAGGATTCAGGTGTGATTATTCCCGGCAGAGGGGGAATTCTCGATTCGGTAGATTCCTTACTTTTCAGCGCACCCTTTTTTTACTATCTTATGATACTGGTAACATAATAGGATTTATAATGAGAAAAAAAAAGCTTATCATCCTGGGCAGCACAGGATCCATAGGGAGAAGCACACTCGATGTGGTACGTGCCCACCCGGATAGGTTCGGGATAGCTGCTCTATCGGCACACACCAATGAAAGTAAATTGCTTGATCAGGCAAAGGAGTTTTCCGTCTCTGTTACTGCACTTTCGGGAAAAAACCCGGAATCTGACCTTGTAACCTACCTCGGAGAAAGAGGCATAATCTCCATGATAGAAGAGACAGAGGCAGATATGGTGGTAAACGGTATAGCCGGTTCCAGAGGCCTCTTACCTTCTGTTGCCGCCCTGTCCTCCGGTAAAGATCTGGCACTTGCAAATAAAGAGACCATCATAATGGCAGGAGAGCTCGTAACCTCCCTTGCCGGAGAAAAGGGCAGGAAAATTATTCCTGTGGATTCAGAGCATTCGGCAATTTTTCACCTCCTGCAAAAAGTACAACTCTCAGATGTAGAAGAGATAATACTTACAGCTTCGGGTGGAGCGTTCAGGGACCTCTCCCTTGACGATTTGAATCATGTAACAGTTGAGCAGGCCCTAAAACATCCGACCTGGAATATGGGAAAGAAAATAACTATCGATTCCGCCACCATGGCAAACAAAGGTCTGGAGATAATCGAAGCAAACAAACTCTTCTCCTTTCCAGTAGACAGGATAAAGGTGATAATTCATCCGCAGAGCTATGTACACTCCTTAATTCGCACCATCGACGGAGCGCTGTATTCACAGATAAGTTACCCTGATATGCGTTTACCCATACAAAATGCGCTTACCTATCCTGAAACAAGCCCCTTCCCCTTTGGTAGATTCAAACTTACCGGTGAAATCCTGACATTTCAAGCACCGGATAGTAAAAAATATCCCCTTCTTGATCTCGCCTACAGGGCGGCAACCGAAGGCAGGGCTTACCCTATTGCCTATAATGCGGCTAATGAAGTGGCAGTCTCTGCTTTCCTGAAAGGGAAAATACATTTTACCGGAATTGCCCCGGTGGTGGAAAGAACTCTTGAATACGACTGGGGAAACCTGTTACTCTCTTTCGAACAGGTTGGGGAACTGGACATAAGAGCAAGAGAAATTGCCGACCATGCGATCGGGGAAATTACCGGAGAGAGTATATGTTTCTAACAATAGTATTGGGTTTAATCGGACTCGGAATTGTAATATTCATTCACGAAGGAGGACACTTCATCGCGGCAAAGCTTTCCGGAATATCCGTTGAGATCTTTTCACTGGGATGGGGGAAAAAACTTCTCTCGTTTCGAAAAGGGGAAACTGAATATCGCCTTCCCTCTTTCCGGTAGGCGGATACTGCAAAATGAAAGGGGATGATCTGATGAAAAGGGCCTGGCAAAAAGATGAAAGTACCATCCCCTATGAGGAAGGCTCTTTTTTTTCCGCATCACCATGGAAACGAATAGTCACGGTTCTCTCAGGGCCTATATCCAACTTTTTATTTGCAGTCATTGTACTCTCTCTACTGTGGTATATCGGTTTTTCGGTTCACTCATTCGGTAACAGGATAATTCTTGTATCCGACTATGCCGAAAACATAGGAGATGCCCCCTACCCGGCCGATAAAGCGGGTCTTAAGACCGGTGATCGTATCATATCCATAAACGGGCAACCTGTAGAGAACTTTCGGGATATTCAAGAAGCCATAGCTCCATCGGCCGGAGAAGAATTAAGCTTAACATATTTAAGAAATGGAGAAAAACATGCCACCAAGATAATCCCCGATATGGACGAAGATACCGGGATTGGGCGGATAGGAATATACGCCTGGGTAGAACCTATTATAGGTAGGGTACAGGGAGACTCTTCTGCTTCTATCGCCGGACTCAGAGAAGGGGACAGAATTGTAACGGCCAATGATAAGACTATAAAACACAGTCTTGACTTCTTAGAAATCTTAAACTCAACCCCGGATAAAATCCATTTTACCTGTTTAAGGGATGGAATAGAACAGGAGACCAGCCTGGTGGTTCATTACGACGAAAAGGGCAACCCTCAACTGGGATTCTCCTTCGATATGGAAGTCTATCGTACTCCCAGACTCAGTATACCTGCTTCTATCTTAAAGGGAGCGAAAGAGAGCTATAACACCCTATTACTCACGGTTAAAAGCATTGGAATGCTTTTCAAGGGGATTAATATCAGAGAGGCTGTTTCAGGACCCATTCGCATAACATACTATGTGGGAGAGGTAGCCAGCCAGGGATTTCAACTCGGTATAGGAAGTGGTTTGACAAATCTATTCCGGTTTTTAAGCCTGTTAAGTGTAGCCCTTTTTCTCATGAATCTTCTTCCCATACCTGCTCTGGATGGGGGGTTGTTTTTACTGTTTCTAATCGAAGGTTTAATAAAAAAGCCTCTTAAGCCAAAAATTGTATATAGGTATCAAATAATAGGATTTACCATAATTTTCGCTCTTTTTATATTTACGACCTTTAACGATCTTTCATTTTTCCTCAAAAACTAGTATCCCTATTATAAAGGATGGGGGCTTCCCCTTAAGCTTCATTTATTTTTTATGTAAAGGGACTACAAAATGAAAAAAAGAAAAGAAAAAATAACCTGCTTCTGCGAAAACGTTATCGAAGCAGAGTTCCCAGAAAAAGTGGATCTTGTGGTTGATCCTCATGTCGAAGAGGAAATTCTCAACGGTACTTTCATGGCGGTAAAATGCCCTCATTGCGGGAAAATACTAAAGCTGGAGTATCCCGTCAGAATAATAGATAGAAATAGGGGTATCGATATTTTCCTCATTCCCGAATACGAAAGGGCTCCCTATTTAACAGGTAAAGTAGTTTATAATGTGGGCAAGCGGGTTGTAATAGGATTTCCCGAACTCCTGGACAAGATAACGGTGTTAAGGAATGGACTTGATGACAGGGTAGTTGAGATAATAAAATATCACTTTATGCAGAAGGCAGGTCCGGAGCTTGACATTAAGATCTATTTCCAGAATATAGAAAATGATAAGCTGGTTTTTCACATCCACGGACTCAAAGAAGATGAAATAGGAATAACCCATGTCTCCCTATCCTTTTACAGGCGAATCTCGGAGACTCTGGAGAAGGATGTTGATTCCGAACCATATCGGGAGATCCTAACACCGCCCTATATTTCTGCAAATAAAATATATATAGGAGGACCTACAAATTGAGAAAGCTCTTTATCTTGTTCCTGTTTTTTCTATCTATAACATTTTCAATTTCTGCAACCAACCTCAAGATAATGGTCAATACAGGTCACATTGGTGCCGTAAATACGCTTCTCTACCATGAAAAAGAATCTTTGCTTTTCTCAGGAGGAGAGGACGGTACAGTAAGGGTATGGAACATTTCGAATAAAAAACCAGTCCACGTGCTTAGAGTATCTCACCTTCCTGTAAAAAAATTGGCGATCGATCCTGCAGGAAGTAAAGTAGCAGTAATAACAAGAAGGGATGTAGGCACTTTCTATTTAAGTGTGTGGGACTGGAAAGAAGAGAAGAAACTCTACAGCCGAAACCTCTCCGAGCAACCATTATACCTCTCCTATTCACCGAAGGGGAGCTTTCTGGTTTACAGCATTACCAGATGGCAGAGCCTCACCTTCCTGGACGGCAATACAGGAGAAGAACTGGATTTTTTAAGGGAAGGGTTTGGAATCGTTACGGCTTTCCTCATATCTTCCTCAGAAAACACAATCATGACATACTCTCCTTCGGGAACCATCCAGTACTGGGATATAAGAACCGGTCAGAGAAAAACCTTTATTCAGACCCAAGCCGGGCTTACAGACCTTCATTTTACAGGTAATTTAAGATACATGGCCGGAACAGACGGTAAGGAGCTTTTTCTGGTAGACCTCGTCGATGGATCTGTGAAAGCCTCTTACCCCCTTCCGGGTATAAGAGCAATATCAATCAACCCTGAAAATGATAAGATCGCCTGTTATTATCTCACCGATGAAGGACCAGCTGTAGCCGTTATGACTTTGTACGGTAATTTCTTATATAAGAAAGAGATAGCCTTTAGAGAAGAGAGCTCTTTACTCGATATTCTTTATCATTCAAACATCATTTACACCTCTCATGAAAACGGATCCATCATTACTTACAATGAATACCTGCAGGGAAAGGAAATATTCAGCACAAGCTGGTTGGCCGGAATAACAGACGTGAGTTTCACCGATAACAACATGGTTCTGAGTATGCCGGAGAGAATCGTTACCATCTCTTCCGAGCTCCTCGATCCAGAGATGAGGGAGGTAAACACATCCTACCCTACCCTGGTTAATATGATTATCAATCCAAATCCTATCGGTGGGAAAACGGGAATCAAACCCTTCTGGGACGGACGAATAGTACTGTGGGGGAAAGAGAAAGAAAATGCCGGCTTCACATTGATGGATCCAATCACCGGTGAGTTTGATGAAATTGTAAAACTCTCTTCTTCCATAATAAGTCTGGACATCTCTTTTAACCAAATTCTAATCTTACAGGAAGACGGGTCAAGCATTATATTCGACCCATACACCGGTAAAACTGTTTTCAGGTATTCCTATTTCGGTCTAAAAAATGCTATTTTCTTTAAGGGTAGAATCGTGGCGGGGAAAAGCAGAACCTCCGGTCTGGATACCCCCCTCTTACAGATAAATCCAAAAACGGGCGAAACAGTACCCTTTAAAGACTCAAACCTTTTTACCTATTTCATTATCGATGACTCCAAAGAAGAACGATTCTACAGCATAGGAATAGAAAGAAAAAATCAGAAGTTGTCCACCATCCTTAAACAACACAGTATTTCCAATTCCTCTCTTCAGTATCTCGAAAGTCAGGAAACCCTTCTTGAATATGCCGGTGAAGACCTCTCCGCCTGGGCAATACCCGATCCGGATTCCAATGCAGTTTACTCTTCCCTGGGATTTGAGGGAGTAAAAAAAATTATAAACGGCAATATAATTAAATTTACAGATTCGGGTAATATTCCCAGGAAACTACTCATCCACTCTTCATACCTTTTCTCACTAAACAGAGATTCGACCATCTCCGTATGGAACAAGGAGACGGGAGAGAAGCTCCTGAATATATATCTTTTTAACGATCTTAATTGGGTAGCAATTCCGGAAAGAAGCGGGTACTACTCATCGCCGGATGGAGAGAAGCATCTGACTCTCTACCTTTACGGTAATCTCTATTCCGGAGATCCCAAACGATTCAAACTAAATTGATACTATTCGTGTGAGGGGTTTTTAGAAACTATCTCAATCGCCTGATCAACTGCCTTCTTTACATCTGCCTGATATTCAGAACCTTCCAGAGCATGTGCGTAGAGAGTTCCAAGTAACGATGCCCTGTATGCAGGACGCACATGGTTAAGTGCATAAGCTGCCATATCCAGTACACAGTCCTCACATTTACAGATCTTCTCTTCTTTGTCCTCGTCGAATCTTCTCTTAAGTTCGTCTAAAACCAATCTCTCTGCTTCATTGGTGAGAAACTCGAAATTATATTGATCCTTAAGACTCATCCTCTTATCCTCCTCACTGTTTCAAGGTGATATAGTAGTATAAGGCTCGAATCTGGTATATTTCGGAAGAAAAGCTATTTTTATAGTTCCTACAGGACCGTTTCTCTGCTTTGCAAGTATGAGCTCGGTAACGATGTTGTTAGGTACCTCTGACTCTGAATCCATCTCCAATCCCCTGTCCCTGTGTAAGAAGATCACAACATCGGCATCCTGCTCTATGGATCCAGACTCCCTTAAGTCCGCCAGAGAAGGTCGCTTGCCCTCTGTTTCTCTTCTTACTTGCGAAAGGGCTACAACAGGAATATCCAGTTCCCTGGCTAGCGCTTTAAGAGAGCGGGATATCTCGGCGATCTGTTCGTGTCTCGGAAGATCTTTGTTTTCGGACTGAATCAGAGTTATATAATCGATAAAGATTATTTTTATTTTGTGATGAGATTTCATCCTCCTTGCCTGAGCTCTCAAATCAAGAAGCTTCATGTTGGGTGTATCATCTATATAAAGAGGAGCCTCATAGATTCTACCGGCAGCATCTGTAAGGTCGTGAAAGTTGGCAGGGGAGAGAAAACCTGTTCTTAGCTGATCGGAGCTTATTCTTGCCTCACTGGCAATTAACCTCTGTATTAGAGCCATGTCGGCCATTTCCAGTGTGAAGAATCCAACAGGAATTTGATTGCGGATAGACATATTCGAAGCCATGGAAAGAGCGAGTGCCGTTTTACCCACCGCGGGGCGTGCTCCTATGACTACAAACTCTGATTTCTGAAATCCGCTTGTATAGTGATCAAGATCGCTAAATCCGGTGGGAATACCGGTGTAATGATCCTTATTGTGATATAACTTCTCGATTGCATCTATTGCTGCGGGCAATATTTCCCGTACAGCCTTGAAAGAGCTGGTTTGCTGACGGTCGGTTATTTCAAAAATCTTACGTTCCGCCTCTTCTATAACCATACGATATTCCAGGGAATCATCATGAGCACTGGCGATCATCTCTCTGGCAATGCGAAGGAGGGTTCTTCTTATACTGCACCCCTGAACAATCCTCGCATAATACTCTACATTGGCGCTGGTAGGTACGAAACTGGTTAAAGAGGAGATGTAAGATATACCCCCACATGATTCCAGCATGTTATTTTTTCTCAACTCCTCTGTGAGGGTTATAAGGTCGACAGCTTCTCCTCTCTGGAAAAGTCCTACAATCGCTTGAAAAATCTTTCTGTGGGCGTTCCTATAAAAATCTCCTTCCCTGAGATAACGAAGCACGATGGCGATGGCTTCGCAGTCGATCAGAAGTGCACCCAGTGTTGCTTTTTCCGCATCGTCATTGTGAGGAGGAACCTTGTCTTTAAGAGATGATACCTGCATCTTTGTTTTAAAGGTTTCTACTCTGCCTTTTCTATTACAACCTTAACCTCTGCTGTTTCATTCTCATATAATTTTATCTTTACAGGATAAGTTCCAACCATTTTAATCGAATGTTCGGCCATAGCTATCTTTTTCTTATCCACATTTATTCCTCGCTTTTGCAGTTCCTCGGCTATTCTCGCACCGGTAACAGAACCGAATAGTTTACCCGTTTCTCCCGTCGGCATCTTGAGAACAATGGCTTCCGACTCAAGCTTCTCCTTTAAGCTCATTGCATTCCTGCGCTTCTCTTCTTTTCTCTTTTCTATTTCTTCTCTTCTCTTTTCAAGGAGGGTCAGGTTCTTTTTGCTGTAAGGTATAGCCATTTTTTTGGGCAGCAGAAAGTTTCTACCATACCCATCCGCCACAACACAAATATCCCCTTCCTCTCCGAGATTGGGCACATCCTGATTGAGAATTATCTTCATAGTACTCCGCTCCTTTATAGTTTAGATAATGCCACGAAGATTGTGCTTTTGATTTAAAATAAAGGCTCCTCAGAGAGCTCGCTGACCTCATGCTTTAGGGTTCTGAAACTGCCATGCAGCATGAGGTCAGCAAGTTCCCCGAGTAATATGCTTCCTCTAAAAAAAGCGTTATCTTCGTTGCATTATCTAAAGTTTTCTGTATTTTATCCATAGCTCTGAGACTCCCAGAGCGGGAATTCCCACTATTACCAGAAGATTAACACCAGGCCAGAAGAGCATGATTACAAGAGCCAATCCTATAAATACCCTTGTTAACCTCGAAAAATTATATCTATTAAACAGGTATTTTAAAATACCTATTCCCTGAAGAGCATAGAGTACAAGAAAAATGGAACCTACGTTCCAGAATGCATAACCCAACAATCCCAAATCCAGAAATCGATCTATAAATATTCCTGCCCAGGACACCAGTAAAGGCCAGATCATTTTCTCCGGCATAAAAAAATTGATAACCCTGTCTACCTTTCTTCTGTTTAGCTTTTCAACAATATATGTACCCCCACGCCAGTTAAAGATCAAGAATAGAAAAAT
>Ga0180301_10002385_pt1 | contig 14745 bp, 10 predicted proteins | sample GuaBasSediGuay16_FD_121797 | JGI IMG/M metagenome (GOLD analysis project Ga0180301, IMG submission 121797) | Subseafloor sediment microbial communities from Guaymas Basin, Gulf of California, Mexico - Guay16, Core 4569-2, 12-15 cm | ecosystem: Environmental > Aquatic > Marine > Hydrothermal...
GCCTGATACCGATCCCGTCCACGATTGCTAAGAGTTTTCCGCGCCCTCTTGTCCTTGCCAGTCTGTAGAAGTGAGCCTTATCAATAAGGCTACTGTTGTCAGAAGATTCCTCTTCCACCTACTCACCGAGGCCAGGCTCGGCACCCTTTCTAGGCCAATTCTCCTGCACGCGTTGGGTCTTTTGAGATCGTCCAGTGCTCGTCTATAGCTCTGGTTGCTGGGGACTACCCATGCCAGAACAGCTATTTTAGAGGCTGCGGCGTATCTCTTCGGCCCTCTCCTCCCTCTCTGCCTAAGCAGACTTCTCCTAGCCAGTTTATAAATAGCCTTAACAATTATAAACCTGCCGAGCCAACATATCTTCGTCGGGGGCGCCCTTTTTCCGATGTGGTCGCAAGTAATACGGCTATAATACCTATAAAGGCCCCCCCACCACAAAGTCACGGGAAAGACGCTAACTGGCAAGAACTAGGCTAAGAAAAGAGATAAATTTGAAACAAAGCCAAATATGTAGACTACATAATAGTTTCTTAGACATTTACTATACTGAGCCGCTAGCACCGATTGAAGCCAGCGAAATGAACAAGCTTTTAACGTGGGCAAACGCCCAAATTACTGGGTCAGGAGATGTTAAGAACTAATGCACATATTTTGATATAGTAAAAAAGCCTGAAAGCTTTTTCCGAGGGGTTTTTAAATATGAAGAAAGCTTCGTTTTTTGCGTTATCTATACTCACATTAATTCTGGTAACGAATGGTTTTCCAAATTTGCCTATACACGGTGTTCCGGTAGATAAAATATGCATAAAAGCTTCTGCACTGGAGATTTATACCCCTTGGCTCACCAATTATTTAAAGATTTCTGGGGAGCAGTGGGTACTTAATGATGCACAGTTATTATGGTTCTTTGATCTTGAGGCGAGACCTGTATCGCCTATAATTCTTTATGATGTCGATAATAATAAAGCGTCTGACGTTATCATAGCAAATCCTGGCAACATTCTGATCATCGATGGTATTACAGGGAAACCAATGCGTATAATAACCCTTCCACGTGGCATAGATCTTTATCCAGGATTGTCGATATATAAGGTGACATTAAATCCAGATGATGCGTCTGCATTCTTGTATGTTGCGACGGGATATAGAATATATTGTTACAATCTATTGGGATCGTTAATATGGCAGGCTGATGTGCCCTATTGGATCTTCAGAATTGGAGTAATCGATCTAGATAATGATAAGTTTCCAGAAATTATTGTCTATCCTTATTATGACCAAAATATATGCATCTTAAATGGCGTTAACGGTAACATGATAAAAGTGGTTCGGTATGGTCGTGGATTCGGATACGCTATTTTCGGGGACATGAATAATGATGGGATAATTGACATCGTTGTGGGGCAACGTGATCATTATCTCTATGCGATTGATGGTCGTGAGTTCTCGATATTATGGAAAACCAATACGTACACATCTCTGCACTTTCCTCAAGCAATCTATTATGACAATAATCTTCCTAAGATTCTAGTAGCACATTACTGGTCGAATAAAATACGGATATTCGATGGTGTGGGTGGAAAAGAGATCACCACTTTATCTCTTTCTCAGTCGGCAAGTATATCTACACCTCCCGTTGCTGCTGATATAAATGCTGATGGGGTTTTCGATATAGTGGTAGGGAGTGCGGATTATAAAGTATATACTATAAGTACTAATGGAGAGATGTTATGGGTCTCGGATACGTTTGGAGTCCCTACCAATATTGTTCTTGGCGATATGAACGGTGATAATTACTTGGATGCTGTTGTGGTTGATGATTACGGCTACATCTACGTCTTTGATGGAAGGAACGGGAATTTGATTTGGTCTTATAATGTTGTATCGTCGATTTCTGTTTGTCCTGCTGTGGGTGATATCGATGGTGATGGTCTTAATGAGCTCGTGGTTGCTACTGATAATGGTTTCGTTTATGCTTTCGATTTTCCCCAAGGTGGTTCTAGGGTTTATTGGAGTATGTTCCGAGGCTCGCCTATGAGTTATGGGAATGTTTTGTTTCTTGATAGAGACCTAGACTTTCTCTCTGGTTATTCGGAGCATCTCTTGGGTACTAATGATTCTAATCCTGACACAGATTCTGATGGAATTCCCGATTGGTACGAGGTTACTCGGCATTTAGATCCGTTTAGTAATGATAGTTTGGATGACCCAGATAATGATGGACTTACTAATCTTCAAGAGTATCAGTATCTTACGGATCCGTTCTCAAACGATACTGATAGTGACGATTTACCAGATGGTTGGGAGGTAAATTATAGTTTTGACCCTCTCAACGCTACTGATCGTGCTCTTGATCCTGACGATGATATGCTTATCAATTGGCAGGAATACGAACACGGCACTGATCCTCGAAACCCCGATACCGATGGTGATGGCTTCAATGACTGGTTTGAAGTTTATAATGGTTATAATCCCCTTGATCCAGATAATCATCCGCCAGCAATCATGTCGCTTGGAATTTTGTTGTCGGGGTATCGTTCTTGGATTATGATAGGTATTGCTTGTGTCTCTCTTTTGTCTTTAGGCTACTTCAGTATGAGGCGGCTTTCTCTGCGACGCGAAATACGTGAAAAGGAATTGGGAGAATTGATTGATCTCATGAATTGTGAGAGGAGAAGAACAATTAGTAAAGTCTTTAGAAGAACACCTAGCGAGGTCTTTAGAGGGACATCATTGGCTCATCTGGCTCCTCGTGTTGTCGAGGGGTTACGCTACTATGTTTCTACTGGGGACGAACTCGTGGCTGCTAGGCTTAGTGGTTTGTCTCTTGACGAGTTTGATGATTTGAGGGTTTCCCTGCATATCCCTCGGGTGGTTTTCTATGAGGAGGAAGAGGAGTAAAATCACATGCGTTATCGACCCTATGTTTCTTGTTTCCTGGTCCAAATTCAGGCATGGTTCTAAGCTCGTGGAGGCTATAGAGAGGGGCTATATAACAGATGATTTCTACGACCTATTCTCGAAGGAGACAACACTATCCTTTCTTCGGTCTCTGCTAGAATCGAAAGTCCTTGTTATATATGACTTATTTGATGAGTCGTATAATGAGGTTCTTTCCGCCGTTAAGAGAACATTCATGGATGATAAGCGGCTTTGTCAGTTGGATAAGGTTCTTGCTAAGTTGCTTGCTATAGCTATTGTGGAGGATATCCCTCTTTTCTCTGATAGTTACTGTGTTTGCAAGTTTGCTAGGCTTTACTGGGACGCATCAATGGTTTGGAGTTCCTACAAAGTTCTTCGTTACATGGCTGATCTTGGGTTACTAGATGATCTCGATAAGACCCTAAAAGTCTTTAGCGAGGATACTGGAACCATATTTGTAAAACTTAGAAGAAGAAACGAATAATACTAGCTTCTGTGAGGAAATGAGAAGTTTAATTTTTATATTTCATTTTTTATGCGAAGTATATTACGTGGTTTGTGATGGGTTTTAATAAAATGCTGAAGTACGCAAAGACCATAGCGAAGCTTTATTTATTTTTGATTATGCTTTTATCCTCTATTCTTCAAAGGTTTCTCTTCTGGACGATATTTAGGAGGAGAATAATTAATCAGAATCAAGAAACTATTCTAGATAAGGATTGGGATATTCTTATTATTCTTGATGCTTGCAGATATGATGTGTTCGCTGAAATTTTGAAAAAGATTAATTTGGACGGCACGCTATCTCCTGCATTAGCTACTGGGTCAAGTACTGTGGAGTTCTTAATTCATAATTTTAAGAAAGACGATGAGAGGATCCAGGAAATTATCTATGTAACGGCTAATCCATTTGTTAATATTTTCTTAGAGGGTAAAGTGAGGACAATTATTCCTGTATGGAAATATGATTGGGATAATGAGACTGGGACTGTTCATCCTTATTCTGTATACAAGCATGCATTGAAAGCTGTTAAGAAGTATTATCCTTCATATCGGATAATAATCCACTTTATCCAGCCTCATTATCCCTTCCTATCAATCAAAATGAAAGTACTATCCTTGGAGAAGCTTCGGGTAATGGCGAGTAGGGGGGTACGCTCATCAAGCGTTATGAAAGTCTTTAGAATAATGGGTTTTCTAGAACTTGAAAACGCCTATATTCTTACACATCCTCTTGAGCTTCTTTGGCCGCTAAAAGTGTTTGATAACGTGATTTATGTTTTACTCGGTAAAACTATTCTTAGGAATGCCTATACTAAAAATCTAGAGACTGTTTTGAAGTATGTTAAAAAGTTAATAGATTGCTGTCCAGGGAGAATTGTCATAACAGCGGATCACGGTGATGGATTGGGGGATAGAATTGGGCTTTTTCCAATTGAAATTTATGGTCACCCGCCAAGAATGAGAATAAAACCGCTTATTTTAGTACCGTGGTTTGAAACCTTTGGAAAAGGGAACCTACGGGAAATAACTAAGGAAATTCTGCGACTAAAACTACTGGAAATTAAGAGTAAGGTAATGAGATAACGTTATTTATTCTTACTTTCTACTTTTCGTGCGTAAAGATCTAACAAAAGCTTTTCTATCTCTTTGAGAGAGTTTACAACTATTACGTTCTTGAACCTTCTGAACCCTCTAGCTCCTCTTGGTGTTGTTATTATGGGCTTATTAAATACGATATAGTCTAACATTTTTGCTTCTATTCCAGTATTCGGTAAAAATTTATTATTAATGAAAACGTCACATGTTGCGAGGTCTTTGTATAGATCCTTTACATATCCTTTAAGAATCACATTTTGCGGAATTTTAACCGATTTAAATACTTCTGCTACGGAACCAAAAATCATAAACTCGATGTTAGGTGGTAATTTCTTTGCTAATTTACAGAGATACATAACAGTTAGAACATTGGCATAAGATTCTGAACCAACGAAACCAACTTGCAATTTTTTCTTCTCACTAGGAATTGTCTGTTCTTTTCTGATACTATGCTTCCTATTTATGTCTATTGGCACCAAACTCGAAGTTTTTTCTCGTGGAACTCCTAAATTAACAGCTAATTTTCTATCTATAGAGCTGAGAAATATGACATGAGTTGCCCGCTTGTAGCAACTAAACTCTATTCGTCCGATAATGTTTAAGAGCTTTTTTGCTAACGGAATTTTTCTTGTATAGGGATTTATCTGCAAAAAGAAAATGCATTCTATGTTATGCGAGACTACCACGAGAGGAATTCTCAGGGATTGGGTGATCCTGATGAAAGGTATACAACCGAAAGGTGTATGGTGAAATATTACGCTAGGCGACATCTTCTTTAGGAGTCTCTTTAGTTTATGCTTAAAGAATATATCGAATTGTGTGATTATTTCGCCAAGTAGTAATGTGACCACAGTAATATACCAGTGAAAAATTTTAAAGAGAACATTTGATTTTTTCACCATGATTGCTGGTTTTTTTCTTCTTAACTGATTCAGAAACTTATAATAAATCGATGCAAGAGAGCCGATATTTTCTAGTGATAAAACTTTAACGTCTACTCTTTTTCGTTTAAGAAACCGCACCTGTTCGTTTATTACTCGGGATCCACCGAATCTGGGATCTATAATGTCAATGTTACTAAAGATATGGGTAATGATCACGCTATTGTTCAGAAAGACACCTTCTCGCAATGTTTTGGTATCATGTTTTAAGATTTTATTATTGTAGTCTTGTATAGTAGTTTTTAGAAAATAATCTTTATTAAGTTAAAAAATCTCTGTGTGAAAGCCTTTTCACTAAATGCTAATGCTCTTTTAAGAGATCTTTTATGATAATAATTCCATGTTCCTTTGTTAGTCAGCAATCTATCTATGTATTCCGCGAGTTCGCCTAATGAATTATAAGACAGACCGTATTTTCCATAGTCAATTATATCCTCAAAGGGTCCACCGCTTCTGTGAACTATTACTGGACAACCGCCAGCCATTCCTTCAACAACAGCTATTCCGAAGTGTTCGCCAATTGCTGTATGTACGAATATTTTTGACGCGGATACAATCTTTGCTAATATCTTCCGGGGGACATTAGGATAAAATTCTATCTGGATGCCTGTTTTCTTAGCTTTTTTCTCCAATAACTTCTTATATGATTTTCCTTCGGGAGAGAGTTGACCTATTACTCTCAATATTGGTTTTATATTGGTTAAAGCTAGGGCGTTTATTGCATCCAATATTCTTTTTTCTGGAGATATTCTGCCAATCATCACTACAGCATCATCTCTCTCCTCAAAGGATTTTTGACCATAAGACTCAAACTCCTTTATCGTGACGGGGGGATGAAGGATTAGTGGATACTCCCCCCATAACAGTCTGATTAACTTAGCAATGTACTTAGAATTAGTCACTACCGCATCGGCGGTTTCAAATGGATTGTCTCGGGCGATTTTTTCAAACAGTTTTAGCCATAACATGAAATAGTATCTTCGAAAGCCTTTTTTATATTTGATGAAACGCATTCTGGTATCTGAGAGATATTTTTTAAAAACATCTCTATGTTCGCTAGAAATGTCAGTTTTTTTTAGTCCTAATGCATAATGTAGCATGTGATACGGAAAATGTATGTATTCTATTATCTTAAAGCCGATTTTTTTTCTCATTTTAGAGATGGGGCCATAGAGCTCGTCATCGATAAACACTATGTCGGGTCTTTCCTTCATAATGACTTTTCTTAATAACGTATGGAATCCTAACCAAGAATATATTCCTAATCTTGAGAATATTTCCGGCAGTAATCTGTACACTCTAGCGTTTCTTAATGTTATTTGAAACCATTTCTCATATATCTCTCTTTTAAAGCCAAAAGCAGAAGCGATAGCTACTTCATACCCCTTTTCTAATAAAGCTTTGACCACAGAACCGCTAACCAGCTCTCTTCCACCTAGATATGACCATTGATAGTGGGCTACGATGGCTTTCATCATTTTCACCATATCTCATGGTATGTTGTGTAGCATCTAAGGAAGGTAGGGATTATCTTGTCTTACCTATCTTATGTATCCTATCATATACCTATCGGAATAGGACTGTTGGCAACTATAAGCTTTGGGACAAACTCCTATTTTTAGCTGATTGAGCGTCAATGTTATACTGAGTCACGATTAACTTTATTTCGCGCCCCCTTTATCTCCTTAAACATAAATTCTTGTACTCCATGCTTTTTTACCATAAAAATGTATACCTCTCTGATGTTAAATACTAATAGGAAGAAGGGTGACTCGAGCAAGGAAGAAGTGTTAAATTTTGGTTGCCCATATTGGGTTTTTTCTCCTACGTATATATATGTGATATTGTATTTAAGAAGCAAAAAATAGACAGAGTTATTTATGTTACCTGTTATTAGCGCTTGTTTGATAATTTTAAAATCTATTTTAGATTTACTAGTAGGAAGAGCCCATAGTCTTAGGGCTGTTGGAGGGAGGACTACCCTATTTGTATAGATGTAGATATATGGTCCCGCATCAGCGGGATTTACGAAGAATACAGCATTAGGAGATGTGTGCTTCCGAATCCATTCAAAAGCCTTTAGATCATTCTGTGTTATAACAGCCTCTCTTGTAGCAATAACATAGGCATTATAACTGTGGCTTATAGCAGGAATATTTGTAGTAATCACAAACATTATTATGAAAAATATGATTGTCCGATAGTGCATAGAAGTTATTGGTAAAATCTTCATTTTTTTTCGAAGTTTTTTCTTGAAACTAGAATTTTTTAGTTCCTTACCTATATAGGTGAGGAAGAAGGCAGTGTCTCTAATCAGCGTATATAGGGGATATGCTTGGATAAACAGTAAAAGCATACTCCATTCATAGTAGAGTCTCACAACTAGTATCTGTCTTGCTAAAGGGTATGGTAAATAGTATAATCCGAATGGGTTATTTTGCGTGAAAATAAAAAAGAGAAGGGCCGCTAACATGATTACTTTAACAAAAAGAGTTACTAAATGTTCTTCATAATCTCTATTCGCATTTACCTTCTTTACTATTTTGGCTAATGGAGGAAAGCAAGTCAAAGCAAGAGTTAGCATTAGTAACTCTTCTACCCAGGATCCATTAAAATATTTAATGATTTTTCTAAAAGTAGTAATTATTTCGAGTATACTAGAAGTTGGTCTTAGGATTAACCAATTCTTAGACCATTTTCGCTGGAAGAGATCTTGAATCATGATGTCTCGTCTAGGGTTGATAAAGAATTCGGAGTAAAGAACACGAATAAGGAGACCATATTCATTTGTTGAGTTCATTACGCTGCAAATATTGCGGAGGATAAGGATTATTAGTGGCATTATTGCAATAGTTGTAATTATGGGTAGTACTACTATAAAATAACGTTTCAGAGCAGTGCAAACCTGATTATTGAGAGAACCCAGAATTAGTAGCAAAGGATTTACTATAAAGACAAAAGTGAGGTACAACATGAAGGAATAGATATGAATATAAGCAATTACTAGGATTAGATATATTCGGGCTAGTTCTATGAAAACTCTTTCTCTAATAGAGAGATCATACGAAAGCGTAATAAATGTTAATTGGTAATCAACAATCGCTAATACGGGTATTATAGCATATCCGAGAGATTCGCTTTCTCCACCCCAAGAGAAGTATAATAGAATTGCTTTCCACATAAAAATACTTGCAAGACTTAACACGGCTGAAAAAATAACATTCTTTGTGATTTTTTTTGCGTAAAGATATATGCTGACCGAAGTTATTGAAAAAAAATGCAAAGCGAGATAAAGATGCAAGAGAGGTATTGAGACTCCTGCACCTAGAGCTTTAAATATATTATAATAAAAAGCAGCTATTACCATGAAACCGGCCATTAATGCATGATAAGAAACGGGGGGAGAAAATGGATAGTTAATAGACACGAAAGCAGAGTTATAGTCAATAATTTGTTTCGTTATTACTGCATAGCCCTTATCGTCTCCACCAGGATAGTTAGCAAGCGACTTAATAATAGCAGGTCTGAAGAACTTAATGAAGCTAATAGCGAGTGATATGATAAGAAAAACTATCATAATCTCGTAATTTTTCTTTGAGCCGTCTCTGTGTGCATTAATTTTGCATGACCTCTCTGATCTTTTGTTTTCAATAATGATTATCCCTAGTAGCAATAGTGCAGAAATCATGACGAATGAAACGCCGTTCTGATTTAATTGATTAAATACAGAAAGACCTACAGAGTATGTAATTATGTAAATAAAGCCTAAACAGTGGTATAAAAGAACCTTCTCAAATGTGTTATAATCGTTGTACAGATTTGGATAAGCACGCCTTTTTATAATTATTTTCCCAAGAGACGTTGAGAGCAATTTTGTCGAAGAGAATCCTATTAGAGTAGACGTTGAGAAGACTATAATGAATAATAAGACAGTAGCGCTAAACGTTAAGACTTCCATAAAGAAACCCCAGACTTCTTTAGAGATATTCAAGAAAATGATGATTAAATCATATTTGAAAGCTGGTGTATATTTTCTCTATCCTTTCAGCAAGTATATCCCAATCAAACCTTTTAGCGTATTTGATTGCTTTTGCACTTAAGTTTTTTCTTAGTTTTTCGTCCATTAATAAACTATATATTACTTTAGCAAGTTTCTTGGGGTCTTGATTTAAGATATATCCAGCGCCAGATAGTTCTATGTGTTCCTTTGCAGCATTTGTTGGAGAACTTACTGTGATAACCGGTAATCCACACGCCATAGCTTCTATTACGGCAATGGAAAACCCCTCATATGTCGATGGTAGTACAAATATTTTCGATTGTTTGAGTTTCATTATTAAGTTTCTGTATTTTATGTTTCCCGCAAAAATTGTATTAGAGTGTACGTTTAGTTTTTTAGCGAGTCTTTCAAGATCTTTTCTGAGCGGTCCATCTCCGATTATAACCACTCTGACATCTGGTATCTCTTTTTTAACAAAGCGAATCGCTTTGATCAGTAAATCAATTCTTTTGTAAGGCACTAATCTTCCCGCAAAAACAATGTCATATTCGCTGTGTCTATTTTCCACCCTGACGTGTTGAATATATTTGTAGTCGATTCCGTTTGGAACAATCTCTATTTTTTCTGGAGGTATTCCAGCTTGTATGCATCGCTCTTTGACAAATTTAGAAGGCACTATTATTTGGTCAGGCATCATTAAAGCGATTCTCTCCAGGAACTCTGCTAACATACTGACCAAGGGGTTCTTAAGATACTCTTTCCAAATATCCTTCCAGACTTCATGGACAGTGTATATCATGGCAAATCTATGTCGCTTAGCAAGTTGTGCTATCTTCAAAGAAGGAATATGGAGGATGGGTGCTAATGTAGCATCGATAATATCGAACTTCTCCCGCAAAACAATGGGCAAAATCTTTATAGAGAACTCTACTGCAGAACTAATTCTTCTTCTACCCTTAGGATCATAACGAGAAAAAAATCGGTGGATACCATATACATGAAAAAATGTGGAGGAACTATCCCTAGAAAATTCCATAAGTTCAGCATTTTTCCAATACTTAAAGGTTATGAAGTATATTTCATGCTTCTTGGCTAAGCGTTTTCCTAATTCCCAGTACCGTTTTTCTGAACCTCCAATTGTAAATGGATAAAATCCATCTATTACATAAGCTATTCGCATAGACAGGCCCTTACCAATTTAATGCGTTTATGCTAAGCGCGTTTATGACTACCACTGATAGGATTCTGTTGAAGCAATTTTGAGAATATTTTCATTAACAAATATGTCGTTTCGGCGAGACGTCTCCACATACGTACAAATATCCATGATTTTTTATTCATTGCCAACGCATGTCCAACGATATAATCGATCACCCACACGAGGATTGGGAATTCATATGGTAAAGTATATTCATATTTCAGTTTTTGATGCGTTTTAAGAAGCTTATATATCATAGGCTGATCCTTATTAACTTTCTTTAAAACAGTAGTGCCTTGAACAGCATATTTATCAGATACTTTCCTAAGAGTTACATATCCATCTCGTTCAGCCGCCTTAAGAAGCTCTAAACCGACCTTAGACCTAACAACAACAAGCGTATGACCTATTCTATCATTAGAAACTTCTTTAACATCTACGCTCCAAGGATCAGCAAAAGAGACATCAGCAAGTTCAGCAGTATGATCCGAGCAAAAAATACAACATTTATCGCAAAAATACTGACCAAAACCAGACCTCCAATAAAGAGGTTCGGGAACACGGAACTTCTTTCCATTTACTAACTCTATTGTTAAATATCCCGGCCAGCCAAGACCTCGATAAGATAATCTCTTAATCCTATCCTTGGGAATCCCGTAAAGGTACATCAAGTATTCACTGGCCCATGCAGATGGTAGATTACCACAATATAGCCCGAGCCTTATCATAATGTTCTGTAGCTTTAATGCTTGTTCAATGTTTCTTAAAGCTCTTATATGGCACGGTAAACCAACGAATGCGAATCTTTTGTCTCTACAATCAATAATTCTCTTTATAGCATCAACCATGTATATTTGAGTATATTTTGAGCCCTTAGCTTCACGGATAGTACCGATGTCTGAGGTTACTATAGCTCTAGCACGCATAGGATCCTTTTCATCGGGTAACGCAACAATTACTTCATCAACTAATCCCTTATTAAGTGCATACATCAATAAAGATGTTAAGCATCCGCCAGAAGAAGCGCCAAATCTAAGCTCCTTATCTGTTGCGTAAGATAAAAAAACAGCAATATAACGCCCAATTAACGGGTTATATCTAGTGTGTTCAGAGTCAGAGATAGACTGATTAGGATTAGAGATGCTAGGACATGTTTTTAAACATAATTTGCAACTAATACATCTAGTTTCATCAACGTGTGCTTTATAGAATCCATTCCTTATGATGAGTGATATAGCACTAGAAGGACATACAGCAACACAAAACCCACATCCACTACACAGACTAGTATCTAAAAGTCCAATGTGTTTTCTATGCCTCTTCAATACTCCATCACCAACTTTACAATGTTATCAATAGCATGTTGAACATCTAGTAAAGCCTTATCGACTGCGTGAATTACAGTCTCCTTGCAATGTTCTAAATTTTCGATAATGTTCTGAGCTTTCTTGAAAAGGTTCTCTGGCTTCAGAGACTTTACGTCAAACATATCAATATAGAATTTATCTTTGCTTAGTCCTAGATATCTGAGCACATCAAGCACCTTAATAGTTAATTTAGGAAGCATGAAAATAGCTGGAACACCAGCGCTAAGAGCCGTAATGCCTGCATGCATATAGCTAGTTACAACAAGATCTGCTGAACCGCTCAGTCTCAAAAAATCAATAAGGGTTTTTGGCGTCTCTACACGTATAAAGTCTGTGGAATTAAGTCTCCCAATTTCTTTCAATACGCGTATGAAGTCCCGTACCGCTTTAGGAGCGCCCAAGGGATTACCATTAATAGTAGATGAAGCTACAACGAATTCACAATCATATTTTTTAAGAAGCTCTGCAACTAAGCTTTTCAAGCAATGCAAATAATACCTATACAAAGTATCTTTGCCATATACATAAAAGTAGGTTTTTCTAGGATATATGAGCACTCGTATCCGCTCTCTCTTCACACACTGATCTCTAGCTAACTGGCTAAGTACTGGATCTAAGAGGTGCCAGAACCCGCTATCCAAACACATGTTAACTTTATCTTCATTAACATTGAAAAGTCTCTTAATTAGTTCAAGTGAATATGGCCCTCTAACATATATATGATCGAAACCTTTCAATAGAGGTTTTAGCCGTTTTGAAAGCTCGATATTAAGTTTAAATCCTAGCACTGATAGTGAAATGGGAGTAATTATCTTAGGGCCTCTTACCATAAGGTTAACAGCTCTGTAAAATTGAGCATATCTAGCTAATCCACCACCGCCAAGGGTATGTCCTCCAACAACTCCTGCATCGAAGTTAGTCCTATATATTAAATTGAAAATAGGTAGCGACATAACATCTTCAATACTGTCAACAATTATGGCATTATCAGTAAACATACGAAATTTGGATCGTAAAGTCTTGGCTAGTGCATCGATATATGGCCTTTCAGTCTTTTCATCATAAGTACTATCTTCGTGAATGCTAGAATAAAGCCTTAATATGTCTTCTTTTCTTATAAACCTGGGTCTATATTGTGTGATCATAAATAAAGGATTATAGTTAACACTTACCCAAAAATGCTTTATCTTTAGGCCTTTAAACGCTATTAACCTTTCCTTAAGCTCTGGACAAAGAAACGCTAGACTAAGATTGTTAAGCTTATTGCTAAGGCTGTTAAGCAAATTATAGTACTGAAGTGCATCACCCAAGCCATTTGGGGAAACCGCTCCGAAAACAGCAAGTCTTTTCATGACCATTTTCCCTCAGGGAGTAATTCATCCATATGGATCGTCATTAACACTAGAATAAAGGGCTTAATAAACAATTTAATAAGTTCATATTTAATTATACGAGTAATGCTTTTGTATGCAGAAGAATTAGCCAGTATTATCCTCTAATCAGTCATATCCCATAAACTTAACCATGGTTCCATTATTTTAGTTGGGGGTATCTAATTTTGATGCGTTTGGTATCTCATCAAGGTCATATAATTTATTCGCGCTACATCAGAGTTGCCTTGGCTTTACCGCTACTTATCTATCTTCTTTTACTTATTCTCTTCAAGTTGGCAATTGTAAGGTCTCCTCTCTTATCATTTTTCGTTTTTGGCTCCTTCATCTTTTTCTCCGCAATTACCGTTTCTATCTCTAATAATAAGCCTCCATCTTTCATCAACATGATTGAATTATTAATCGTTAGCATTCTTTTAGCATTATTGTTGCTGTTTTCTATTGGCTTCATAGCTATTATCGCAGGGTTAACCCATTATCTTTCAATACTTTACGCTATTGCGATTTTTCTCTGGACAATAATATTAGAGCCGAAACTCGCCAAGAAGAATACAATGCTTTTTCTTAATATGGATCAACTGATTATCCTTCTCGTGATTCCTTCTCTCGCGGTAATTATATCTGTTTATTGGAGAGCGGGCATTTATCGATTCTGGACTCCAGACGAAGTTATCTATCTTCTGAGGGTTTATTTATTCTTAAGAGAGAAAATATTTCTTCCACCAACTACTAATTTCTCGAGGATAACTACGTATTGGAAGGGGCGATGGTTATGGATTTCTCTCCTGAGTATGTCGGTTTTACTATTCCAGAATCCATTTGTTATTAATTACATCTCTATGGTATTAGCAGCATTAGGAGCTTATGGTATTTTGTTAGTAATTCTTAAACGGAAGCATTATTTTCTTTCTCTTGTTCTTTTGGCTCCCCTTATCACTTCCCCAATAATTTTAACGACATTTTCGTTTCTTCTCCCAGACACTCTCTATGCTGGATTAGCTCTTTCCTCTACATTTTATTTGCTCAGGAGCTTCGAAATAATTCCCCAAACCCTCAATGGATCTTCTCCATACATTAGAGTCAATTACCGAAGCTTCGCTATATCGGTTCTAATCATGGGCTGGAGCTTGCTTGTGAAGCTTAATCTTACGCTACCGCTAACCTTTTTATTCGTACTTCTGTTTCTGTACATAAGGATGCGGGAGCGTATTCTCTCAAAATGGTTCTTAAGATTTACTAAAATCGTTATTTATGCAGTTATTTTTTACGAAATTTCTATTGACTTGCCTCTTGCAATCTATGATTTCTTTGGAATCCAAGTAGTACC
>Ga0180301_10002386_pt1 | contig 14740 bp, 30 predicted proteins | sample GuaBasSediGuay16_FD_121797 | JGI IMG/M metagenome (GOLD analysis project Ga0180301, IMG submission 121797) | Subseafloor sediment microbial communities from Guaymas Basin, Gulf of California, Mexico - Guay16, Core 4569-2, 12-15 cm | ecosystem: Environmental > Aquatic > Marine > Hydrothermal...
GGTTAGTAGGTTGTATGTGCAGTGTGGGCATACGATTAGGTTGCTTGGGATTTTCTTACCGCAATTTGGGCATTCTATCATTTCTATTCCTAACTCTTCATAACTTCTTACTTTGTATTCCCGTTTCTCCTCTTCTAATGCACTTGTATATGCTTCTCTCTCTAGCTTTTCCTGTATAGCTTTCCTTATGAAGTCACTGCGATCTATATAGTGGTGTTGCTCTACGTGCTTATCTAATCTATTGAGTAGCTCTATAGGGATTCTAAATGTTATTATGCGTGTTTTTGTCATTCCCTATCAGTAATACGTTTGTTTAGCACCTCATTTATCCTTTTAACTATATTCTGATAGTGTCGATCGATAGCTTTAATTATGAAGTATAGTGCTAGAAGCAGGTACGTGTAGAGCGTGATTAATAAAAAGATGAGTAGGGTTATAAATTCAGGCATTGTCATTACGTGATCACTTCCAAACCGACCTCACTAAGCCTGAGCATGTAGTGTGATCCCGCCTTACCAAGCCTATTCTTCAAAACCTCAGCTACCACTTGATCCCTAGTGTGGCTCACGGGCCTCAACCAAATAACGTAATCTGATAAATGAGCGATCTCCAAAGGCCCGAAATAGCCTCTTTGCCACGTTGATGGCATTTCATCAAGATATTGCTTCTTTGGTAGTAGTGTGATCATGGTTATTGTTTCGTGTGTCCTTGTGAGCATGTGTATCTCGTTCATCTGACTCTCTAATTGTGGAGATAGGCGGCCAACAATGTTTAATCGATATTTCTCGTCTGCCTTTGCGAACTCCATGCGTAGGTGGTGGTTTAAGGGATCTATACATAAGTACCTTATTCTATATCCGTATTTACTGGTTAATGCCTGTAAGTACTTGGTTATGAAGTCGTGCTGCTCTCTATAGTCACCTACATCTTTTATGATCACGTATTTACGGTATAGATCGTAGTCCACGTTATGCAATTCACAGATTTGCTTTAATCGCTCTGTGAATAGCGATCCATCACAGTTAACTATAACGAATCTATCATTCTCTTTTAGATCCCCTTGCTTCATAAGTGTATAAAAAAGGTAGGATGGGATCTGACAACATACCAGACTCGTTTTTCCAAGTCCACTAGCACCTATAATTAAGTGTATGAGACCAGGCCTAAGCCTGTTAAACACATTCTCTACCAAAGCCTTAGTCTTGTCGATCATTTCTCATGGATCACCCTACAGCTTTGCTTTCGGGCATATTTTAGACCACTCGCAGTACTTGCATTCCCAGTCCCATCGTGGTATCTTGTCCCTCTCCTCAAGCAATATTCTTACTTCATCATCGTTCATGGGATCTGTTATGTCGTACTCTGCTATCCTATTCGGGGTTACGTATATGATCTTACCTTTCTTTCTGTCTGTCATCCACATGTAGATCCTTGTCTGTAATACGTGGTGCTCAAGTGGCTTGTTATCCCTGTGATCACGCATATACTTTATCTCATAGACTGTATCGTCTGTTAAGAAGTCTATTCTACCCGTGATTTTTACGCCATCGATCTCTTTCTCCACATCGTATTCTGACATTCCCTCTTGAGTCATCGCTAGGAACTTCTCTAAACCCATATGTAGTAGATAACCTAGGACTTGGTATGGCTGTATGTCATATAGCTCTGTGTATAGCAACTCATACTCTCCCTTTAGTTTGCACCTTATGAGATCACTTACCCATACCACGTTTTTCTCTTTCTTATCGCTTATATGTACGATTCTATCGGCTATTAAGATCCTTAGCAATTTGTAAATTATAGAAGTGTTGTAGTCTGTCATCATTCTTTCATCCCCTCAAGCATGCATTTAATAAAGAAGAGCATTGTGTTTAGCTGTCTTAGGATTTTAATGATAGTTACGTATATTAGGCATAGGTTTTGGACTTTGCATTTCTCACAGTCTTTATAGTATCTACAGAATGCACAATCACTTTGCATAACATCTAGTAACTCCTCAAACTTCTCATCTATCTTTCCAAATTTCTCAATGGTTTGTTTCTTTGCTTCTTCAAAGGTTAGCCTTGATACCATAGTCTCACCCTATGTGTCTTGTTTGGCGTAGATTAGGCGACCTATTTGTGCAACCGCACTATTGATGGCACGCTCTACGTTTACAATTAGTGACTCTATGCTATCAATGATCATGGCGTGCTCCTCACGGACATCGACTGGCTCATCTATATTTTTTACTATGCTGTAAGCTTCACTAATATGCTTGAATGCACGGTTTAACTGCCTTATATATCGTGCTAACTCCTCAATTGCTTGCACTATTTCATCCTTATTCTCATTCATAGTCTCACCTTGAAATTGCTATTATGTCTCCCTCTCCACATTTCTCGTAGATCTCTATGAGGAACCTTATGACTCCATCCATGCTACGCAAGTACTTGTGCTTATTCATTAGTTGCTTTAGCTTTTCGTGTGTGTCTTTGCATATCCTTATCGTGACATCAGCTTTCTCACTCATACTTATTTACACCTGTAAATAGGATTTACACAGATACGTATAAAGCCTAGTATATACTGTTTACACACTTGTAAATAAAACTTATATAAGATTTACACCTAACCTACAGATTGGTGAGAAATATGGTTGAAATAATTACGTTTAAAAGCCAAAGTTGGATTGACAATTACAACGGTAATAGACCGTACTATTGCGTTATCTTGGGAGTACAAGTAGATGAAAACATCGCTATTGGTATAGAGATTGATTCAGGGTATAATGTTAATGATACATTATCTCAATATACTTTACAGCAACTCAGAGATCTACTAGAGTACGTCAAAGAGGCACCAGTAGAGGCATTCATACAGCACGCAAAAGACTGCTATAATCAGTATAACAGATGGGTAGGTACAGAGTACTGGATTGAACATTACGAGATAGAAAGAGAAAAAGCGGATAAAATCAGGGAGAAGATCATAAAGTATATAGAAGAAGTCATTAAAACAAGGGAACAAGAAATTAGGGAAATGGTTAAGAAAGCTAGTGAGTGAATAATATCCCTATTCTTTTTTTTCTCCCCCTCTCCCCCACTTTTTCTTTTTGTTTCTATATAGATCCCGTGTAATTATGTTTTTTATTTTTTTGTATCAATAATTATTAATAACATAATGATATATAATATTATTAATTATTATGGAATACAAAAATTGATGTGTGTTTGGTGATCACGTATGCTCTACATGAAACGCATGGCTTATTATGTGGTGCTTCAAAAGAGCCTAGAGCATGATCTTCCCGTGTACTACATCATTCATCACATGCTTAGCGTATATATGCATGAAAAGGGCTTGATTCCACACTGTGACCATAAGCCATTTAAGATCCTCAAGGAGAATGATAGGTTTGCTCAATGCCAGAAGTGCGGCTTGTTGCTTATGAAAGTAGATAGCAATAGAGGTCGAAAGTATGTTCCCATATATGAGATCTAGGATATTGAGAATCTTGGATCTTTTTTGTGGGATTGGTGGAACTGCTAAGGGTTTTCAGAAGTGGCTATTAGAAAATGACATCGACTTTGAGTATGTTGCTGTGGACATCAGGTATGATGTTCTTGAGGCTCACGTTACTTTTAATCCCTACAGCACTCCAGTATGCAGAGATGCGTACACGTTTAGCGATAAGGAGCTAGAGAGGTTCGACTTCATTTGGGCCTCTCCACCATGTGAAACCCATTCAGTCGTAAACTACTACTTAAAGAGAGCACCAGATATGAGGCTCTACAGATTGATAGAGAGGCTTGAGAAGGTTGGAGTTCCTTATGTTGTTGAGAACGTGAGGACGTGGTACGATCCACCCATTAAGCCACGTATTAAAGTTTACTGGCATTATCTGTGGAGTAACCTAAGGCTTAAAGATGTTAAGGTGAAACTTCCCACGTTTAAGAAGTATTATAACAGTGTGCATAAGCTAATGCTTTACCATGACGTCCCCAGTGAAGTGATTGCTAAAGTTAAGCACGATCGCAGGGGATCCTTGAGGGATATGGTTCACTGGAAAATAACGTATAAGTTAGCCTCACAGATATTTCCACAAATCAAGTGAGTGATCCGTAATGTATTACCTCATTAAATGTCCTAACTGTAAGTTTATGTTCATAACTAGAGCGAGTAAAAGAGTGAAATGTCCAGTATGTAAGAGATCTATGAGCGTAGAGAAATATTATGTAGCTAAGAGCAGAGATCCTACACTGTTAAGGTGGATAATGCTAAAAAACAGTGGATACTGGATTAGGTATAAGGATTAAGCTACTAAAGCTTAGAATCGTCTTCTAACGCAAATACCTCTAGAAAGTCACTCCAATAATAGCGTTTGGCCGGCCCATCGCTCAATACATAGAATAGTGCGTTGTGCTTGATGTCTTTGACTTGCCTACAGTGCTTTATTAATGATTGCAACGTATCGCAATATACGTTGCAGTATGGACATTTATAGCGTGTATTACCACCATCGTAGATCCAGTGGGATACATGTGCTTTAAATACGTGAACCTTAAGATTATATATTGATCGAAAGTATCTTCTACAGATTTTACAGTAAACCACCTCCCCCACCAAAAATTTCTATATCCTTATGATCAGATCAGATCATAATATGTAGAATATAAAAAGTACTTACGCTAGACTATAAAGACAGCTATGCCACGCTCCCTAAAGATCGACTCAAGGTTATAATCGATCTCACGACAAATAACTCCAAGACGAATAGGCTTTCTAGGTTTGAAGTCTCTGTAATACCAATATGCATAGCTTTCTAATTGCCCTAGTGCACTACGGCCGGCCCTAGGCTTAATCTCAAAGATCCATATCTCATCACGAGTCTCAGCAACAACATCTATACGGAGTTGTGTCAATCGCTTAGCCATATACTGCAACTTGGGATCTTTCAGCCACTTGGGGACGTATCCCGGGCCTACATGTACATCATAATCTACCTTTATAAACTTGAATGGACACTTACGTAAGAATCTATGCCAAAGTACGACTTCTTGAGGGCTAAGATGGGGATACTTTGGCCGGAACCACTTCTCAAACTCACTCATACCAATACTCCAAATTTAATGAGATATATTAATTGAAGTATTTTTCTAAGCTTAAACGCCAACTTTAGCCTCTTAGGAAGATTATCTATGCTAGAGTCTAAGCTAAGCAATTGCTTTAAAGTACGATCGTACTCATCCATAAGTTCACGTAGTATAGAGTCTAAGTTAATTTTTGTGTGCATGTCTCTCAATAATATGATCTATCCAATCAACAAATTTTAACAGTATATAGACTAAAATTAGGATAAATATTAAAAGAACATTAGGAAATAATAGAAAAAAAACATGGATTTTAGAGATCACGCTACTATCCACGTGTCCACTCAGCTTGCCAACCCGTTATACGCTCAATGTCCTCCTCATCTACAGCTACGCCCACAAGCTCACACCACTCCATATAAATGTACTTTTTAGTCTGTATATCGACTGGTAGGCTGGCCAACCACAGCAAGAACTCCTCTTTCTTATTCTTGTCTAATAGCTCTGGCGGAATCTCCTCTTGAAACACCATTATATTTTCTCCTCTAAGACACTATCTATTTTTTTCATTTCTTTAATCATATCTAATAGTCGGCCTAGAATCCAGCTATATATTGAGTCATCACTCATCTTTTGAAACTCCGCTATAGCTAGTGGAATATCACCATTAATAGTAACTCTCTGCCTATCTATCTCAATCACAATTTTATATGTCATCAATAAATAGATTTATGCTTCACGCCTTAAAGTTTCTAGTGCTACTATACGCTCTATCCTGTCCGGCCTAAGCTTGAGATCTTGCAACCGTGCTCTTAGCTCACTCTCATCAATTATGCCTTTCCTAAATGCCTCCCTATAGATCCTCACTGACTCCTCTAAGCTATCTAGGTGATCCTCTAACTCATATACGTGTATCACGATATCAACCTCATCTGGACTCAATCCAGTTGCCAATAACTCATTCCTTAGCCACTCTTTATCGTAAAAGCCTCTAGCGTAGATTCTCAACGCTGTGCGTCTCCACATCCTTAGCTCATCCTCTAACTTTCTACGCTTGTATAACTCACTTATAATCGGCGTTACTGTAGGATCTATGCCAATCATACTCAAGTAGTCTGATAACTCTTCATAATCAATCAAGCCATAGTTATATAGCTGATATATCTCTGACCTAGTGAATGTTCTATAACGAGGCTCTTCATAACGCCTAATCTCATCATTCCATAATTCGATTATGAGGTCTATGAGCTCCGGCCTATACCTCAAATCACCTAGATACTTTCTAGCAGCCTTCTCATCAATAATTCTACGGACATACATGGCCCTAATGACACTATAGCTAAGAACTCTATACTGCGGCTCCTCCCTATTGAACTTCTGATACTTCCACAATGCTAGAATTAGTGATGCTTTGTCTGGTGCATAGTTAAGATCACTTAAGAGCGATAACGCTTGATCATCGGTGATAATGTTGTTCATCCACAAACCTCTAATGGTTGATAGCGTTAATGGCCGTATATGCGGCTCTTCTCTCTTAACCTTCTCGTTTAGCCATAGATCTATGATCAGATCAGCATCAGTCTCAGAGTATCCCAATTTACGTAAATACTCTTTAGCCTGAGGCCGGCCAAAGATCCCCCTTAGGAATAATGAGCGTATTACAGAGAATGGTAGTTTACGCACCCGGCCGGCCAACCACTCACTTTTCTCACTATCCCACAGACTAATGATCTTGTTTACACGATCTTGTGTATAATCCATAAGCAATAACTCTTGCTCGAGATCATCCCTAGTAATAAGATCCCTAAAGTACAGTCTCCTTAAGATCGATAACGTTAGTGTCCTAACCTTTTCCTCACGAGGCCTCTCCCTAAGCTTTTTCCACAGGTTTACTATTAGTGAAGCGTCTTCCGGCCTATAGTTTAAAGCCATAAGCCTTGCAATTGCCTGATCATCTGTGATAATATTTTGTAGCCATAGCTGGTGTATTACGCTATAAGATAACTCTCTTATACGAGGCTCCTCAGCCTTAAGCTTCTCATTCTTCCATAGATCTATGATAGCGTTAATATCCTCTGGAGTATAGTTCAATAGTGCTAGCTTACTCCTAGCTGCAACTTCATCTATGATCCCACGAATAAACAAGGATCTTATGATTGAGTATGGAAGTGTCCTGTAGGCCGGCTCCTCATACCTCTCCTTCTCATTCTTCCACAGCTTAATTAAAAGATCAATTTCATTCTCTGGGTACTTTAGGTCTGTTAGGTAGGCCCGGGCCTCGTCCTCACTAATGATCTCACGTATAAATAGTGCTCTAATCTGACTATACGTTAACGCTTTAGGCTTGTCTTTCTCTGGTTTCTCCGCTTCTTGATCCCACAATTCAAGGAGTAGCTTAATATCGTCCTCACGGTACTTTAATGCCTTAAGCTTAGCTATAGCCATATCCCTATCAAGCAATCCCCTCAAGTATAAAGATCGTATAGCACTAAGTGACAGTTCCTTTAACTCTTTTAATTGCTTTTCTAGCTGCTCAGCCTCAAAGATACTTACGTATAGCTCCGCATCTTCCGGCCGGTAACCACGCTTCTTGAGGTAGTTTACGGCCCAACCTCTATCACGCAACTTATACTTATACGCATCTAAGACTACGCTTGGAGACAAGTATATGTAGGCCGCCTGCATAATCAGCGGTATATACTCATCAGCGTAGCCAAGCTTAGCGTACAATTGCTTTGCTCTCTCCTCACTAATAGCACCACTTCTAAACCACTCATCAACCATCGTGCGTGTAATTTCCCTAGTGCGATACTTCTCACGGTAATAGTTTTCAAGGGGATCCCCAATAGTGGCCCTAATTGCACCACCAAAGATGCTCCACGTGAGCCAGCAGAAACCCAAGGCCCAGTATAAGGTTGATAGAGACTCTACAATTGGTAATACGGTTGGCCGGCCTGAAGATCCACCTTCTCCGCCAACTCCCGTTCCAAAGATCTTCATGCTTAGAATCCTTGAGATCCATGAGTCAATCAGCGATCCCCAAGCCTTTATTGATCCAAGAATGGCGGCCAAGCTAGCGTAGTTTTTAGCTGCATGCCAAGCTTTATCCGCTGTGGCCGGCGGGGGATACTCAATGAGATCTCTAAAAGTATCCATTACGACTCCTACAAGCCACGTAATGTCGAAGTGAATCAATGGGACTTCTTCAGGCTTGTACCTCAAGTATGGTGGAGATGCCGTTTTTATCGGTATTAGCGTTAATCTAAACCAGTCACTTATGCTCCAAATCCAGATATATACGTTTTCGTAGATTGTTGTCACAGCACCATAAAAAATGTTGTATAGTTGTGGTATTGCGTTGCCAAACCAGTTGGCCAACGTTGTATATACTTCTTTAATCCTCTCTATAATCCAGTTAACGACTTCTTTAAGTATCTCCTCTAGGCTTGGAAACTCTGGAGAGTGCGGAGTATAGATTTGCCTAATTAACTCCGTGTACTCTTTCTGTAAGACCGCCTGATACTGTGCACTGTAAATAATGCTTAAGTGTAACTTCTGTATGGCCTCTGGAAGTGTCACAGGCTTATTTCTTTCCCTAGCCACCTCATCCGCCATTTCGCATCCTCACGCACTTTCTCAATTATATACCTCTCTTGCTCATCTGGTGGTAGCTTCTCTAACTCTTCCTTGGGAATCTTTATCGTATATGTGTGCTCCGTATCGATCTGATAAGTAACTAACACATCGTACTTTCCGATTCTATCTGGCTCTAGGGCCGGGACATCCACGACATTAACTATCTTTATCTTTTTCTCTGGCATAATGATCACCACATAACTATTTCTTGAAACGCTCTAATATGCCTTGCAAGAAGTCTGGTGCGAAGTATCCAACTACAAATACTATAACGCTGTTTGGAAAGCTGTAGTCACTATGTAGAAAGTAGTATATGTATCCAGCTATACCGCTTAGGACCAAGTGACGCAAGTTCTCGAAGTCCTTGAGGTCGTCCCACGTCTTAGCCCATAAGAATATGTATGCTAGGCCGCCCAAGATTGCTGTAATTACAAACTGTAAGATAGCTATTTCGATCATTTCGATAATCCCTCTAGTGCCTTTTTAATTTTCTCAATATCTAATTTGCATTTGTAGCATATATCTTGATCGGGAGTTATAGATCTACCGCAGTAGGGACACACCTTATGCTCATCATCCTTAATCTTAGTTACTTTAACTGTCATCTTATTACTTAGTTATGATTCTGACTGGTAAAAGTATTAGGTTTTCATCGCTATACGTGTCTTGTCCAAAATAGAGGTCAGCCTCGCTACCGCTAACCGTAGTATAGTAGTCGAATGACAACCTCACTTTCAATACATCGCCTTCCTCCAAGACCTTTTCCTCAGTTAGCCCTACTGCACCTACGGACTTCTTAAGTGTCCAGTCCGTCTCTGTCCATGAGTTTACAGATCCCTCAAGCTCAAACCATAGATCGTCATTTATGTAGAACATTAATCGTGGCCTTATGCTCATTTGCTCTCCAGATGCAGATACTTTAAGATATGGCCCGAAGTTCACGACAACAATACCCATGATAGCTGTCTTCACCAGAATTTCGGCCTCAAACCACTCGTCAGTATCCCATCTATACCATGTGTATGTGTCTGGTGGTGCTAGGTGATACGTTGTGGTGACTCGACCATAAGACCTCTCCTGTGACAAAACGTCTTTCACAGCATGTAGGTAATAGAACTTTTTTTGCGTATATCCCAGTGGGCTTAGGGATCTAATGTCGCTTCTAGTAACGTCTATAACGATTTGTCGATAATAGTCTGGATAGCCTACTTTAACCAATTTCCTCACCCGTAAATACCCAGTACAAGCGTTTCATTACTTTCGATAGGTCTCTAATTGCCTCGTAGAGTTTCACGTACTCTTTCTCTATAGAAGTAACGTAGACTACTACCGTGTGTTGAAACACTTCATCCTCATTATAACATTTGATTGTTAAGGGATACGGCTTATAAGAAATGTCGTAATACAACTCTCCCTCAATGAGATAGCCATCACTGCTTAACCAGTCATACTCTTTATGTGGAAATATTTGATCCTCTCCATGAAAAACCGCTACCTTAACGAGGTTACAGCATCCGGGTGGAAAGTACACGCCTATCTTTGTTATTATGTCTTCCTCGACTTTCAAAGTTGCAATTTTAGGCCTTGTCTTAGATGTGTTGGCCGGTACCGTAATGTTTACTTGATACAGCATCTCAATTATTTAATTGCTAGGAGTGCTAAAATAAAGCTGCACAAAACTATGACTGATATGCAAAAGTCAACTATAAACCAGTGTGGCCAGTAAGTGGCATAAAAAGGTAGGGGGAATAGGTCAAACCTCTTTGACCAGTTTACGGTTGCTTTATAGCTTTCCCACCAGAACCAACAACATAAAATGTTTAGGATTAGACAAGCTAGGGCTATGAACCTGCGAGCATATACTTTTAGCTTCTCAAGTAGCATTACACTTTATCTATCTCATCCTTAAGTTTCTTCTTAAGCTTCTCAATCGCTTTATTAATTTGCTTCTCCCAAGCCTTAGGCATCTTAAACTTAAGCCCTTCTGGTAAGTCTGGATCTCCCTCGCTAATAATGATGAACTCTCCCCTTTGCAAGATTTCTTTTAGTATCCTTATCTTGTCGTTTATCCTGCTAATTGAGTCGCTCATAAATAATCACCACACATAAGATATTAGCTTATGCAACTGTTAAATCAACATAATTCCATTTGCCATTAGCATACACATAAAGCCTCTGCCCCGGATTAGTACTGTTAGTGTCTATAGCTACTATGATTCTACCCTCGAAACCCTCTGGTGGTGTGAAGTTTGCGAAGTTCCCGCCATAATCATCAACGTAATACTCAATGCCTAATGCACCGCCACTAGCCACGTCGGGCTTTAACTGTGCATTTCTGATTAAGATATTTGCAATGTCATATCCACCATAGAACAACAACCTCTCCGTGAATTCATCAGCACTATTCCTAGTCCTAATTGCAATCGCAAGACCAGCGTTAGCCGCTTTGCGTTCACCATCAATACCCATCCATCCAGACTCACCACCTCCACTCAACACGTTAACAAACGTAATATTCTTTAAATTAGCATTTAGGTCACTCACTAGCTTTCCGTTGTATATCTCCACGTAACCGCCTATTAACCGCAAGTTCGTCACATACGCTGAGCCATTGTGGCTCTTAAACTCTATATACGCTACGGATGATGCTTTTGTTTTAAAGCTACCACTAGTTGTCGCATATTTAATCTCATTCTCAACAACTAACTCATAGAGATCTAGTCCTTTGTAAGTGGTATCGTCACGGTCACGAATCACGAGTAAGTCAGCAGTCTCCTCCTTAATCAATAGGTTCGTTGTCTTTATCTTGTTTGCTCCTATGTCTATGTCTCCATCCATCTTTAGCAATTTCCTAATTCTCAGGTAGTCTATTTCGTTATATTGTGTGCTAGGTAGTGTTCTACCAGCTTCTGCGTGCCTGCGAATCGTTATGTAGCTAGTCATTCAACTCACCCTCCAAATTGATATACGCTTCTCTTACATCTGTCGTATTCTCATTTTTGTAATACAAAAGCACATCTAAGCCACTCTGATACGTTATATCTACGTCGTCACGTATTGTCCCGCCATCACCAGATGCATATCCAGAGTCTGGATACACCTTCATATTCCCGTACTTCAATGCTACTAGTAGCTCACCAGCCGTTCCACTTGGAAACCTAATCTCCACGCTAGTTAACCTTAATGTGTGTCCATTAGGAACCTTATAGATCGAGATAGTCTTTTCCTCACTAGGATCTGCTTTTAAGTGGTACTTTATAACTACGTGACTAGTCATTTTGGTTTACGCAACTCCCAATACTAGCCTCAATACTATGCTTCTGAAGACTTGCGTTGCACCAGATGTAGCACTTGCTGTAGTCACGTTTATTCTTCCAGTTAATATTTTTCCTACGAGGGTTTTTAGCGTAGATGCTATATCAGCTGACTCTTTATATCCACTATCTCCAGAGTACGTTACCTTTGTTACTGCATTTCCATCTGTCACGTTATAGAGCTCTACATCGACTACCGCATCTGTGGCCGATGGTGCATCGGCATATGCAGCTAGATAAGCTTTTTTCAAGTGCTTAACCATTTCCTCTGAGACTTTGAAATCTCCAACTGTAGCCTTGACACCTGTGGAGTCAATTGCTATGCTTGGATTATTAGCTAACAAATGTATGGGGATCTCTATCTCTATTTCATTGTTTGCTATGTGCTGTCTCTCTATTGGCATTTTACGCCCTCTCCTCAAACACTATATCCATGTAGATTGTTATGTCGGCCCCCTCACCATTGTAGATACTCCATTTCAGCGTCTGGTTTTCATCTACATCCCAGTCTAAAGGTAGTGCGTTAAGCTTATCAGATCCAAAGATCGATACTGGTGCCTTATCTTCAGTTATATCGACTCTCTTCAACTTGAAGGTTACTGTGGTTTTGTATGGTATTGATCCATCATCTTTCCTGAAGAATATGTGCTTGATAGTGATATTGCGATCTAGTTTCCACTTGTCGTCCTTTGTGGCTCCGGCCGAGATCGTGTATTCAAAGTGCCTGATTCTAGTCTTTATTACCATCACGCTCCACCTAATGACTCATAGAGCACAATAGCAGTGACTGTTACGCTCCAGTTTGAGCCTGAAGCTGGAGACTTATCAGCACCGCTAATGTTACGTGCTCTAATCTCAAGCGTCTTATCTCCCTCTACCACTATTGGAGTCTTCTCTAGGGTGAATGGCTCTTGCTCTGTGGTGTCTGCGGGTGGCCTAGGCATGCTTAACGCATCTATCCCGCCAACAACGGTTGTCTCTAATAGTGCATCTAGCTCGGCTCTCTGATACTTGAACCTAATGCCGAAGTCTCCCTCGGCCGGAGTATCGCCACTTATTGAGACCATCACGGGCCCGTTAAACGTGTACCTCTCTACAGTCAATGGCGTTAATGATAATACCACGACTTCTTGATCCGCTTTCCAGACCTCATCAGTTCCAAACGCATATGTTCCCTCTACATAAGTATATCCAGACTTATGCTGGTTTTCGAATCGTGACCTGTAGGGCTCGCCTAAGGTTTCTCCCGGCCCAAGAATAATTAGATCTCCGATTAGCCTGCACTTTGATCCAGAATCGCCTATCCACTTGAACTCTTTCCCGGGTGGAACTACGTAGTACTTTTCTTTTAGATCTAAGGGGCCTAAGAGGTTTGAAGAAGTCTTGTGAAGTGGTGCTATTAGCTCCTTAATGTCAAAGAGATCCTTTCTGTCTATGTGCAAGTGGCCGGCTCCGCTTGAGTTTGTACCTATCTTCTTGATTATTAGGGCTACGTCCTCTGGCGTTCTATACGTTTTACCCTCTATTATATAAAGGTCTAGGGGGAAGCTCTTGGCCACTTTGCATCACCCTATGAAAAAGCTGGGTTTAAGTTGGTAGGGTTATGCCTAAGATCTTCTCCCTAATGCTCTTGACTTCATCTGGGCTTAGGCCCTTCTTCGTGTAGCTGAACTGTGCGTTGTGCCTAATCATCTCTGCAGCTCTCTTGATCGAGTCCTCTAAAGTGACTCGTGGCAACCTATACACTTTTGCTAGGCCGGCCTCAAGGTGGCCCTTGAACTGGTTGAAGAACTGTAGCCAGTAAGCAATGCCAACATCCATGCCAGCCTCGAGCCTGTGCACGCCCTTCTCTAATACTCCCGTGAGCCACCCTGCATCGCCCACGGCCTTCCTCTTTTCTTCCCACTTATCCCACGTCTTTGAATCAGCCATCTTCCTTGCTAGCGTGTCTTTCATTGAGATGGCCGCTTCCGTTGGACTTCTCTTTGGGTTTTGAACTCCGTAGATGTAGAATCCTCTTGCAGCCCTAAACCTCTCAAGCAGTTTTCTAGCTGCTAACTCGGGGGATTTTACTTTAACTGCTACCTCAGCCATACTCTCACCGATATATTAGTATAGCGTAATACAATATATATCTCTTATTCACGGGGTATATACCTCCCCCCTCCCAGTACCCTACTTTTCTTTTTAAAGGGTGGGTGGGGGAGAGGTATTTATATAGCGAAAGCTATTTTTTTAGTATGAGCATTGAGCTTGAGATCGATGACTTGAAGAAGAAGCTTGAGCCACTTAGTAAGGAGGAGCTGGTTGAGCTTTGTGCCATGATATTGTGGAGACTTAAGAAGCTTAGTCCCAACGTTGAGTTCCTTATGAATCACCTGTACATGCCATTTAAGGTTATTAGGCGTGATATGATGGAGATCAATGGTGTGCTGACTCAGGTGAACTTTGACGTGGCTGAGCTAGTGCTACTTGTTGAGGAGACTAGGCAAGACTACATGTCGAATAAGGAGATCTATGAGAAGAAGTTCTTGGTGCTTAGGCCTAAAGATCTTCTGTACTATGGGCCTGTGCTTGAGCATCAGGAGAGGGAGGCCAAGGAGCAACCTTAGCTTACTCACATATATTTTTTATTTACTTTTGTGTGTATAATACGCTATATTATGTTTATATATGTATATTATTCGTGATATTTTTGTATATTCCTATATATACAGA
>Ga0180301_10002388_pt1 | contig 14737 bp, 22 predicted proteins | sample GuaBasSediGuay16_FD_121797 | JGI IMG/M metagenome (GOLD analysis project Ga0180301, IMG submission 121797) | Subseafloor sediment microbial communities from Guaymas Basin, Gulf of California, Mexico - Guay16, Core 4569-2, 12-15 cm | ecosystem: Environmental > Aquatic > Marine > Hydrothermal...
CTGTGAGCATCTACACATCGCTGTCAGACGACGACCTGCCGGAGATATCTGGTTCTGGGACGACGATGGTTCTGGCTACTTGTGGGTACATGCTCGATCCGGTCTTAGCAGAACTCCGGCGTAGGGAGATCGCATATCACAATCCGTTCCGCGCAGCGTCGAAGAAATGGAATCCGCTGCCGCACGTGCAGGCTGTCCTCAATGCGTTCGCCGCGGGAAGGCGGGGCCTTCGCAGAGAGAACGTGCGGGAGTGGTTGCCAAAGATTCGGGTGCGCGGGCTGCTGCGCTGCACGCTGGCACGCGCACTGGAGATCTGTGAAAGCCAACCCGACGGCGAGCTGGCGCGCGAGGAGATTGCAGAGATCTTCACAGAGGAGGGCCTGCGGTTCGCGCGACGCGGAGACATCGAGGACTTTTTGAAGCGAAAGCGTAAGGGCCAGGCTGGGCAGTGGCGGTACGCGGCGAGGCTCATCCAGGCTGGTAACACAGACCCGCGGGTGATCGTTGGTACAGTTCACAGCGTCAAGGGCGGAGAGGCGGATACGGTAATCCTGCTTCCGTACCTGTCGCCAGCGGGCGCGCGGGAGTGGGCGGTGAGGAGCGACAGAATCTACAGGCTTCTCTACGTCGCCGTTACCAGGGCGCGGGAGAGGCTAATTCTGGTGAAGGCGCCTAACGGCGGCCCACAGATCCAATGGGAGGTTTTGTAGGATGTTCAGGAAGAGTCCTTATGCAGTTCGAAAGGGTTCTTACACAGTTCGAGAGGCGGCGGAGATACTAAACGCCAATGCCTACACCATCAGGAAACTGCTCCGGCAGGGCAGGTTGCGGGGGTTCAAATTGACGAACCACTGGCGAATCAAGTCGGAGGATCTTGAGAGGTTCATGCGAGGAGGTCAGAATGACACAGGTGAGCATCACGAGGGTCAGTAGCTTCGACGCCGCGCATTTCCTGGCGGGCCACAAGGGTAAGTGCGCTCGGATGCACGGACACACCTACCGGATCGAGGTTGAGGTCGTGCGTGGCGGGGGGCTGGACATGCACGGGATGGTCATGGACTTCGGCGATCTGGACGAGGTGATCCAGCAGAGCGTCATAGACCCGCTCGACCATCGTCTTCTCAACGACATCCTCTCAGATCCGACGGCGGAGCGGATCGCGCTGTATGCGCTCGAGCGCATCCAGGAGGGCCTCCCCAGCGGCGTGTCAGTCAGACGCGTGCGGGTGTGGGAGACGCCGGACAGCTACGCGGAGGTGACGAATGCTCGAGGTGAATGAGATATTCGGCCCGACCATCCAGGGCGAGGGGCTCCGCATCGGCGAGCGCGCGTGGTTCATTCGCCTGTCGCGCTGCGACCTGCGATGCCCGTGGTGCGACACGAAGTACGCATGGCTTCCTGGGGAGATGATGCCCGAGGAGGACATTGCGGATAGGCTCGACCCGCGGGAGTGCGACGGCGTGGTGATCACCGGAGGCAATCCGGCGTTGCAGGACGCGACGGATCTGGTGAAGCTGTTGCGCTTCCGCGGGCACGTCGGTATCTCCGTGGAGACGCAGGGCACGGTCTACGCGGACTGGCTGCGGTTGGTGGACACAATAGCGGTATCCCCGAAGCGTGGCCATGTGAACGAGGACGTTATACACCGAATTTGCAATCTTCCGAGGGAAGTATTCCTCAAGCCAGTGGTCTTCGACGACGAGGACTTCGAATTTGCGATGGATTTGGCGGGGGAGTTCCCGGACATCACCACGGTTTTCCAGGTGGGGTCTGACGGGGACGCGGGCGCGGATCTCGAGAGGTTGCGATGGCTAATGGAGAGAGTGTCGAGCCTGCACACGACGCTGGACATCCGTGTGCTTCCTCAGTTGCATGTTATCGCGTGGGGCCAGAGGAGGGGAGTGTGACACGACAGATCCACGAGATTATCTACGAGCTTCTTATCGCGGTCGGCGAGGATCCAGGCCGCCCCGGTCTGGAGGGAACGCCGGATCGAATCGAGCGAATGCTCACGAACGAGCTGCTCCGCGGGTATAGTCAGGATCCACAAGAGATCCTCAAGCCGCTGTGGGAGCATCCCCACAGGGACATGGTTCTGGTCAAGGATATCCCATTCTACAGCATGTGTGAGCATCACATGCTCCCATTCCACGGGGTAGCGCACGTCGCGTACATCCCGCACGGGCGGATCGTTGGAATCAGCAAGATCGCGCGCTTGGTGGAGTGCTTCGCGCGCAGGCTCCAGATCCAGGAGCGCATAGCGTCCCAGGTCGCCGATGCGATCGCGGAGTACGTGTCCCCGGACGTCGCCGTAGTGGTCGACGCGGAGCATATGTGCATGGTCATGCGCGGTGTGCAGAAACCAGGCTCGCGGACGGTGACGTCGGCGATGCGCGGAGCGTTCGCCGAGGACGCGAAGGCACGGCAGGAATTCCTTCAGTTGATAGATGCGGGGGTGAGATAATGCGAAAGAAGGTCATCGTCAGATTACCGGTGTTGGGCACGCATTGCTGGCCAGACGCGCCTGATGCGCAGGCGTACCTGCGATATCCGCATCCGCACGAATTCACCTTCGTCGTCGAGGTTCCCGTCTTCGGCGATCGCGAGGTTGAATTTCACGACCTGCGGTGCCATCTCTCGGACGAGATTCGGCATTCGATCGCGGATCATACCGAGGGCGCTGGTCTCAACTTCGGCACGATGAGCTGCGAGGAGCTTGCGCTTGCGGTCTTGCGCGCGGTTAGCGGGGCGACGGCGGCGGAGGTCTGGGAGGACGGCGTCTGTGGCGCGCGCGTGGAGGAAGACGATGCGGACTAAGGTGGTCACGGTCGTCGGTTCGACGAAGTTCGAGAAGGAGACGCGCGAGGTCATCGCGCTCCTGGAGCGTCTCAGCTACGCCGTGTTCTCGGTTGGCTCGTTTATGCACGCGGAGGGTCTGAAATTCGATGATGAGACGAAGGAGCGGCTTGATAGACTGCACCAGGAGAAGATCCGTGGGAGCGATCGGATCTTCGTCGTAAATGTCGGCGGATATATCGGCGAGAGTACGCGGGCGGAGATCGCGCTCGCGCGGTCTCTGAACATTGAGGTTGACTATCTAGAACCATGGAGCATCGAAGATGGGGAATGAGTGGACTGAAATCCAGGAGGACGTTTTCCGTGATCGCTATGCGCTACGCCGCGATGGTGAGATTATTGAGACGAGCTTCGACCAGCTGGCGCGGCGGGTAGCATTCGCGCTGGCGCGCTCGGCGAGTCAGGCGATGAGGTTCAAGGACGCGATTGCATCGTTCTCGTTCCTACCCGCTGGCAGGGTGCTTGCAGGCGCTGGCGCGGAGGAGAAGGCGACATACTACAACTGCTTCGTCCTGGGCATCGGGTCGCGGGCGAGTCACGGGAGAGACAGCAGGCAGGGCATTATGCAGACGCTTGCGGACATGGTTGAGATAACCGCGCGTGGCGGCGGGGTGGGCGTGAACTGGTCTGTCCTTCGCCCCGAGGGCGCGCACATCCGCGGCGTGCGGGGTACGAGTACAGGGCCGCTCGGCTGGATGCTGGCTGCGGATTCGCTGGCGAATCAGATTCGTCAGGGCGGCACGCGCACCGCGGCGCTGATGTTCATGCTCGATGTATGGCATCCGGACGCGCTGCGGTTCGTGGAGAGTGGGAAGATCTTCCACAGAGCGAATTACTCCATTGCAATCGGAGACAGATTCATGTCCTTGCTCGCACGCGGCGGCGCGTGGGAGTTCGTATTTCCCGAGACTACTTCGCGGCGGTATGACAGCGACTGGGCTGGTGATATTCGCTCGTGGGTCGCGTCAGGCGGCGAGGTCAGGTGTCACGGCAAGAAGGACACGGCTGAGGTTTGGAGACGGATCAGCGCGGCGGCATGGGCCACCGGCAATCCGGGGGTCGTGTTCCTTGACCGCTGCAATCGGATGTCCAACACCTGGTACCTCGAGCGTCTGATCGGGACGAATCCATGCGGCGAGCAGCCGTTGCCTGAGAGCGGCTGCTGCAACCTGGGTGCAATAAATCTCGTCGCGCACCGCGCAGCTGGCGGGGGCATTGACCACGACGCGCTGCGGCGGACGGTATCGGTTGCAGTCGAGATGCTGGACAGGGTGATTGATTGCAGTGCAGAGATCACACCGGAGATCACGCGCGCGCAGAAGGCGACGCGCAGGATCGGCATTGGGGTGATGGGCCTGGCCGATCTTATGCTGATGGAGAAGGTTCGCTACGGCAGCGATGAGTCGTGTGCACTGATCCGCGAGGTCATGCGGACGATTCGCGATCATGCGTATCTGACGAGCTCCGTGCTCGCGTTGCAGTTCGGGAGCGCGCCGGGATACAGGCGGAGATTCCTCCAAAGCGAGTTTGTCAGGACGCTGCCGTCAGAGGTGCGCGAGCCGATCGATCGTGTCGGGATTCGTAATTTGGCGCTGCTCAGCCAGGCGCCGACGGGTACTATCAGCATCCTGGCGGGCGTGAGCAGTGGCATCGAGCCGAACTTCGCGCGCGAGTACGTCCGGCGGGACGCGACGGGGGAGCACGTGGTCAAGCATCCGCTCCTTGGTGGGGACGAGGAGTGGGCGGTCACGGCGCAGGACGTTACGGTTGAGGAGCACATCCGCGTCCAGGCGGAAGTGCAGAAGTACATAGACTCCTCGATTTCGAAGACGATCAATCTGCCTGCATCCGCGACGGTCGAGGACGTCGAGCGTGCGTTTCGGCTGGCATACGACATGGGCTGCAAGGGCGTGACGATATACAGAGATGGCAGTCAAACAGGGCAGGTGCTGTCCTGCCCAGCAGGAGAGGGGAAATGCGAGTAGCGACAATCGTACCAATTCCGCATCTGGAGCTGACCAGGGACGACGACTACTTCCTGGCGCTGGCGCACCTGGTGCACAAGCACGAGTATCGAAGCTTCTTCCGTCGCGCGGCGAAGCGGGGGGCGTTCGTGTGCATGGATAACGGCGTGGTGGAGACCGGCCACGCGGCGACCGCTGTGCGGCTACTGAAGTGCGCGCAGCTGCTCGAACCGGACGAGATCATACTACCGGACGAACTCTGTGACTCTGAGCGTACGCTCCGGCGTAGCATGCGCGCGTTGAAGTTCCTGTCTAAGAAGTTGCCAGAGACGGCATTCATGGTCGTGCCTCAGGGCAAGACGAGGATGGAGTGGATCCAGTGCGTCCAGGAGATGGTGGAATGGCCGGTGGCTACGATCGGCATATCGCGGTTCCTCGTGAACGCTGGCGTCTACAAGAACCGCCTGGACGCGCTGCGCGACGTGCCGGAGCTGCTGGAGAGTACCAAGGACATCCATCTCCTCGGGTGCCCTGGGGATCTGCTCGAATTCAGCCGGATCGAACAGGCGCTACCAGGGCGTGTGCGGGGCGTGGACTCCGGGATCGCGGCTATATGCGCGCAGGAGAACGTGGTGCTCCGGGTCGGCGCGGAGAAGCCGCGGGTGGAGCTGCGTTTCGACACAGCTATTAACACCGCGCTCCTGGAGAACAATATTAGCGTGTGGAAGCACTATGCATCAGGAGGGAAAGCATGAAGCGGTTGGTGACGGCGGTCGTAGGACTGCAATACGGTGATGAAGGCAAGGGCAGGGCGGTCGCGCAGCTGGTTTCGGACGACGCGGGTGGCAGTACGATCGTCGCCCGCGCCAACGGCGGTGCCAACGCAGGGCACACGGTGGTCGCCGACGGGGAGCGCTACGCGTTCCACCAGCTGCCCGTCGGAGTGTTCTGGGGCCTCGAGTGCGTCCTCGGCGCGGGCATGGTGATCGATCCAGTGGCGCTCGCGGACGAGATTACGGCGTGGCGCGACCAGGGTCGCAACGTGCGGGTGCGTGTCGATGCGCGCGCGCATGTGGTCACGACCCGCCACAAGGAGCTCGATGCGAAGATCGAGAATATACGAAGCGAGGCGCTGGGCACGACCCGGCGGGGTAACGGCCCGGCATACTCGGACAAGATGCTGCGGCTCGGGACGCGGATCGGCGACTTCGTGTCGGCGGAGCATGTGGACGAGAAGCGCGCCGCCGCAGCGGCGGTGCTCAAGCCGCTCGTGTGCGATACGACGACGGTGCTGCTCAACGCGTTCGAGGACGGCAGGCGGGTGGTCATTGAGGGCGCGCACGGCGTCGGGCTGGACATTGACCACGGCGACTATCCATACGTCTCCTCATCGAGCTGCACGACCTCGGGCCTTCTGGCGTCGCTCGGCCTGCCGCCCCAGGCGGTCGGCGAGGTCGTGGGTGTGTTCAAGCCATACACGACCAGGGTGGGCACCGGCCCGCTGGTCGGAGAGTTCCACAAGCTGGCGGAGAGAATTCGCAAGATCGGGCACGAGTACGGGACGGCTACCGGCAGGCCGCGTCGGGTCGGGGCGCTCGACCTTGGGCAGGTATATCGATATGCGATGGTTTGTGGAGTGACCAGCCTGTTCCTGGCCAAGGCGGACGTCGTCTGGTGGGATCTTGGCACGAGCGGACTGCCGTTTCGGACGCCGGACGGCAGCTGGGAGAAGTTGCCTGTCCACTCGAACATGCTGATGGAGACGGTGCACGAGATTCTATCTCCTCATCTGGAGCCGTTCCGGATTGGTTACATTTCACATGGCCCAGAAGTCGGGCAGGGGGTGCGGTTCGCATGAGACCAGCTAAGTCTATGATCAAGTTTGCGCAGTGCGATGATTGCCCACTGCGCGGGAGCACAGTCGTCCCAGGCCGCGGGCCTGGGGCGGGTGGTCTCGCGAAGATTATCGTGGTCGGCGAGGCGCCTGGCCGCGAGGAGGAGGCCCGGGGCAGGCCGTTCGTGGGGCGCGCTGGTAGTCTGCTTCGCGAGCTGGCGTCTCGGGTCGGTTGGGATCTGTCGGTGGTACACATGACCAATGCGTGTCTGTGCCGACCGCCGCGGAACCGCGAGCCGACGGCGGAGGAGATTCGAGCATGCTGGCCGCGGCTCGAGGCAGAGGTGGGGATCGTCGACCCGGAGATCGTGGTCACACTGGGGAACGCTTCGACTACGGCGTTCATTGGGCACGGCCGCGGTATTACCAAGCGGCGCGGGGTCTTCCGCCAGGTAGTTGTAGGCGGGCGCGAGCGCTGGGTGCTGCCGACGATCCATCCGGCGGCGCTGCTGCGCGATCCTGGGTACGCGCGGGACGTCATCTTCGATCTCAAGCGTGCGTGGGACGTCCTGGCAGGCAAGGCGCCAGCTGCTGTGCAGCCGCCCTACGAGAATTATGCGCACGTCACGCCAGGCGAGCTACTGGAGGGGATAGAGGCAGCAGACATCGTGGCGCTCGACATCGAGACCACCGGCCTGGACTCGAGGACGGATCGAATAACAACACTCGGAGTCTCGTGGGCGCGTGGTCAGGCGGTGGTGGTCGAGTGGGAGGATATGCGACCGGAGCACGTCCGTCGCCTTGACGAGCTGCTGCGGCAGAGGCGTTGCGTGTTTCACAATGCATCATTTGACGTTGAGTTCCTGAACGCATATGGCGTCCATCCAAACCTCTGGTTCGACACGATGTTGGCGAACTATTGCCTTGACGAGCGCCAGGGTGCGCACAGCCTTAAGCGGCTGGCGGCGGAGCGCTACTTCTGGATCGACTACGAGTTCGATACGCTGGGCAGGTCGGGGTTTGAGGACACGGATGTGAGCAAGGCTAAGGCGCTCGCCACGCGCCCGCGCGAGGACGTCTACAAATACAACTGCGCAGACGCGGACGTGACGTTCCGACTCGCCGAAGACCTGCTGCGCGAGATGGAAGCGGAAGGCGTTCGTAGCGTGCACGACGGCATCCTCATACCAGCGGTGCGGCACTTCATCGAGTTCACGCGCACAGGGATGCTCGTAGACCGCGATCACTTGGAGGAGCTGGGCGCGAAGTGGCGCGCAGAGATGCGCGAGATAGAGGAATTCGCGCGGGAGGTGACGGGGAGGAGCGATCTGAACCTCAATTCGCCGAAACAGCTGGCAGAAGTCCTCTACGACGACCTGGGCCTTGAGCCGATCCCGGGGCGCGATCCGAATAGCCTGACGCAAGCAGAGATCCTGCGGGCGATCTCGGGCGTCCAGGACGAAGAGGCGGTCGAGTTCTGGCGCACGGCGTCATCGTTCACATACCGCAATATGGGGTCGCGGTCGACGTCCGCGTTCATGCTGTATTACCTCGCGCAGCAGCACGAGCTACCGAGGCGGCTGGTCACTTATCGGTTGATCAGCAAGCGCTACGGCAGCTACTACCAGGGAATTCTCAAACGCCTCGGTGACGACGGCCGCCTGCGGCCTCGGTATCGCCTGCACGGGACGGTCACGGGTCGTCTGTCCTCAAGCGATCCGAACATCCACGGCATCCCGCGCGAGGCGGAGATTCGCAACATCTTCATCGCGGAGCCGGGGATGGTGATGCTCAGCGCGGACTACGCGCAGGCGGAGATCCGCATGGCGGCGGCGCTGTCGAAGGACGAGCAACTGATCGAACTGCTGCGCTCCGAGGACATCCACGCGGAGATAGCTAAGCTCATCTTCAGGATGTCCGATGCAGACCTCGCGGCGCTCGACACGGACACGAAGGGCGCGCGTCGGCGGGCGGCGAAGACGATTGCCTTTGGTCTGATTTATGGCAGGTCTGCTGCATCAATCGCGACGCAACTGGGTGTGTCTAGGGCTGAGGCGGAGCAGTTCGTCGCGGAGTTCTTCAACAGAATGCCTAAGCTCCGAGCGTACATAAACAGACAACGCACTGAGGTAACGAAGTCGTTCGAAGTTAAGTCTATTTACGGCAGACGCCGACGCTTCTACCTCGTTGCCAACAAGAAGCAACGCGAAGAGATGCAACGCCAGGCTGTCAACATGCCGATACAATCCGCCGTCAGCGATCTTACTCTCCTCGCGAACCTAGAATCTATACGTCGGCTCCGAGCAGCTGGGATCCGAACTCTTCCTGGCCCGCACATCCACGACGGTTTCCTGCTCCAGGTGGCAGAAGACCGTGCAGACGAAGCTGCGAAGATCGTTGAAGAGGCGATGAGGGAAGACGAGGGAAAGCTCGGAGTTCCTCTCCTCGTGGACGTGAAGCTTGGCAAGAGGTGGGGCGAGCTCGGCTGAGCGGGCGGAGGCGCTCGAGGGGCGCGGGCCGAGGCGCGGTGGCGAAATTCGTCCGCGACGAATTTGCCCGAGGTATTTACAGGCGTTTCGGCCCGTGTTATATTGTGGTCAGAACGATCGAGGAGGTCAAGGTGGAAAGAAGAACTTGCGAGTGCGGCTGCGGAAGAGAAGTCAAGGACGGGCGCCGGTTCTGCCGGGGCCACGACGTCAGGTTGAAGGCCGCGCTCAAGCGGGCGTGGCGCGAGGAGCGCGACTACGCGGCGCTCGAGGAGCTGCGGGCGCGCGGGTGGCTGCCCACGAAGGACAACCGCCGCTTCGGGGTCGAGATCGAATTCCTGATCCGCGAGCGCGACCTCCCGCGGGTCAAGGAAGAGCTGGAGGCGCGCGGGCTCCGAGCGGAGTACGAGAGCTACAACCACGTAACGAAAACGCACTGGAAAATTACGACCGACAGCAGCGTCCAGAAGGCCGGTTGGCTCGGACGCGAGCTGGTCTCGCCGATCCTCGCAGGGAAGAGCGGCAAGGAAAAGGTTCGGCTGGCGTGCGAGGCGCTCCGCGCGGCGGGGGCGATCGTGAACAGGACGTGCGGGCTCCACGTCCACCACAACGCGAAGAACCTCCGAAGCAAGCAGCTACGGCACCTGGTCGCGATGGCGGTCAGGTACCAGGGGGCGTTCAACGCGATGGTGGCGCCGAGCCGACGGCGGAATCAGTACTGCGAACCGCTGACCGAGGACGTGCTCCGAGCTGTCGACCGCTTCGGCGTCGGCGCGGCGGCGGAGATGCTGAGCAGGTACATGGCACTCAACCTGCACGCGTACGTGGCGCACGGAACGGTCGAGTTTCGGCAGCACCAGGGTACGCTCAACGGCGAGAAGGTGGTGGCCTGGATCGAGGTCGGACAGGCACTGATCAGGGCGGCGGCGCGGGGCGACGAGTTCGAGGGCGTCGCGCTGGCCGACCTGCTGGAGTGGAGCAACGAGAGAAGAGAGTGGTGGAGAAGGCGGATCGAAGCGCTCGGGGCGGCGGCGTAAGCCGCCCGCTCCGTGCGGACGGGGGCGACGAGGAGAGACGAGCAGGAGGTGGCTTAGTGACAATATATCGAATCGGTAAAGAGACGTATGTAGCGAGGGACGCCGAGGAGCTGTTCAGGAAGATGCACGCGAGAAGCGCTTGGAACGTAGACCAAACGTTCGAGGAGTACGTCCACGGCGTCGCGCGCAGGGCGGGCGCGTTAGCTGGCGTGCGGGTCTGGTTCGAATCTCTCGACCAGCTGCTGGCGCGGTTAATTGAGCTCGGAATTGTCGAGGAGGGGCCATGTCTGAAGGTACTACAGACATCTTGATGTGGGTCGGGGCGAAGTTCTACCCGACAATTGAGACGTTCCTCGCCGAGGCGCGGGCGCTCGGCGTCTGCAAACGGATCTCTCGGCCACCGAGAGGTCTACGCAGGGTCTTCCTGGCGCACGACGAGGGCGTGAGCGGGGAGGGCGTGATCTTCGCGTACGCGGAGATCTGCGCGATCGAAATCGTCTGCGCCGACGGCGTCCGGCCGCCGGACGGGTACACCAGGGTCACGTTTGACCAGGCGGGCCGCGAGCCGCCACGTCGGTGCGGGCGGCGGGAGGACGCTGGTGCGACGTACGTAGTCGCCCGGACGAGCGGTCTGCACGTCATAGAGCCGCACGTGCGGTACGACGCGATCGTGCCGCACGACGGGAGGCGCACGCGGCAGCGGTTCCGCGCGTGGCGGCGTGTGGACGGCGACGCGATCCTTGCGTGCGAGGAGCACGCGCCGCGGCCGTCGCAGCAGCTGCCAGACGGCGTCGTTGAGCGGCGCTGGGGCGTACGCTGGACGGACGAGGAGCGCGCGAGCCTTCTCGCCGCTGTCGAAGAGCGGGGCGGGAAGTCGGTGCAAGAGGTAATCCGCCGCTGGGCACTGGCCCACGGCCGAACACTGGAAGGAGCTAGATATCAATGGGAGAAGCTGAAATGAGGAAATGCACGATGTGTGGGAAGGTCGAGCGGGAGTGGGTATCCGTCGGCGGGGAGATCCTCTGCTTCGACTGCGCCATCGAGCGCGGCCTGAACCTGCCGCAACTAGGTACAACGAACGAGACGCTACAGGATCGGGAGCGCGAGCTGCTGCGTCTGAAGCGCGCGCAATACGCGTCTGACGACGACCCACTGGTCAACTTCAAGCAGATCGGCCAGCTGATTGGGCTGGAGCCGCACCAGGTCGCGATGGTATTGTTGATGAAGCACATTCAGGCCATTGCGAAGGCGGTGATGAGCGACGGCTGGCGCGGTGTCTGGACGTGGCGGGACACGATGACGCAAGAGGAAGGCCTGAAGCAACGCATCGCGGACGCGCGGAATTACCTGCTACTGCTCGCCGAGTGCCTTGACGAGGAGGCGGAGAAAGGAGACGATAGGGTATGAGCAATACGGTACTGGACGAACGAACGAGGTCTTTGGTGGCCCGAGAGGCTGACGCCCTCCTGCAACACGCAAGGTTCCTCCGTGGCGTGGACAAGGAAGCGATCGCGGTCAACGCGGAGGAGCGTTACCGCGGCATAATAATAGCGCTCGAGTACATTGACTCCGATCTCGCGAACGAGCTCCGCAGCGAGCTCCGCGAGTACCTCGACGACGTCGAGGCGGGGGAGGCGGTGTGGCATGCGGATTGAGAACGCCGTTTGCGGCTGCGGCGCGGAGGTGCCGCGGCCGCGCTTCCAGGCTAACGAGATCGTGACCTGCAAGAAGTGCGGCAGCGTGTGGGAGTGGTTCTGGGATCTCGACGATACGGACACGCTGCACGCTGTCTGCCAATACGACAACAGCGTATTCAGGGCACACCAGGAGGACGGCAAATGAAGGTCGATCTTATAGCATTGACCGAGTATCTCGACGGCGGCGGCACGCCGGAGGAGCTGATCGAGCATGCTGGCCGAGTGTGCTGGCGCACGGAGAGCCAGGGCGATCCTGGGCGATTTATCAGGCGGCGGGTTCGCGAGGGGCACGAGAGCATTCTGGAGCACGCGAGCGCGACGTTCGAGATCAGCGGCGTATCCCGAGCGTGCACTCACCAGCTGGTGCGGCACAGGATCGCGAGCTACAGCCAGGAGAGCCAGCGATACACGAAGCCGGAGGATGAGTACGTCGTGCCGCAGGGCGTCGCGGACAACGAGGCCGCGCGGGAGATCTTCAGGAACGCCATGAACGCGGCGGCGAGGGCGTACGATCAGCTGCGCGCGGTCGGCGTACGGAAAGAGGACGCGCGCTTCGTCCTGCCCAACGCAGCGTCCACACGCGTTGTGGTGACCATGAACTTCCGCGCGTGGCGCCACGTAATTAGCGAGCGTGGTCTGAACCCTGCGGCTCAGTGGGAGATCCGCGAGCTGGCCAACCACGTATTGGACGAGCTCGTCAAGGTCGCACCGAACGTGTTCCAGGATCTGGCGCGACGCCGCGACCAACTCCGCAGGATGGGAGCAGAGATATGAACGAGCAAGTGTGGTGCCCACTAAGCTTCTCATCACCAACGTTCCCGGACGGTGAGTGGAGCAGGTGCGTCCGAGAGCAGTGTGCCTGGTGGCACTCAGGTCAGGAGAAGTGCGCCGTCCTGGTGCTCGCGGAGACGCGGATCCGGAGTGAGATACGCGAAATCCGCACAGCGGAGAGGAGGATAAGATGCTGATAGCGATCGGTGCAATCGCCTATGTCCTGATCCTCGTAGTCATCTTCTGCTGCCTGGTGGTCGCAAGCTGGGGCGACGAGGACTAGCTGCAAGCGGCGCGGGTTCTTCCGAGCGGGCGGCGGGCGACCAGCTGCCCGCTCGGATTTCGCTCGGGTATTTACACATGTGATATTATGGTGGTGAGAGCGAGCGAGGAGGACACGATGCGAAAAAGGGTCAGGATCTACGAAGCGGAAGACGACCACAACGTAATTCCGAGGGCGATTCTCGAGTGGGAGGGCCCGGGGTGGTACGCGGGCGAGATCCGCGACGGCTGCTGCCGAATCGTCCGGCTCGCGGGCGGCAGGGATTTCCCACCGATCGTCTTCGAGGGCGACGGGTACGACACGCCGACCTGGGCGGAAGAGGTCGAGGACGCCTTCGGCTCGTACCGGCGGGGGCGGATCTGGCGGGCCTGGGACGAGGAGGAGAGGAGCTGACACGGACGCGGGTCGGCGGTCGGCGGTCGGCCGACGGTCGAAGCGAGCGACGGACGCGCGCGACGACCGGCGGCCGTCGGCGGGCCCGGGCGCGCGCGAAATTCGTTCGAGACGAATTTCGCGGAGCTATTTACAAACGTGGCGAAGCGTGGTAAACTTGTCTCAAACGAACGAGGAGGACGACGGTGAAGGCAACGCTGAAGAACCTGCTGAAAGGGACGAACTACGAGGAAAAAGAGGCGCGCGAGGCGCTCCGGGAAGGGCTCCTGCCAGAGGTGGCAGACTACAGGTGGAACCGGCTGGTTCGGATCTGCGCCTGGGCGATCTACAAGGGCGAGGAAGCTTACCCGCTGGCTTACACGGTCTTCGGAGCGGGCTCGGAGATCTACGACGCGGTCGTCAAGCAAATGGAGAAGGCAGCGATCGACGGCGACCTGCCCGCGCTGCTCGACCTCGCCGACAGCTACGGAATCTACCTCGACGGGGAAGGGCTCCCGAAGTACTGCGAGGAGGGCGTGGCTCCGGCAGAGTGGTAAGCGGCGGGCGGAGCGGCGGGCGGTCGGGCGGAATTCGCCTCGGACGAATTTCGCCCGACTATTTACAAACGTGCCGAGCTGTGGTAGATTGGCTTCAAACGAACGAGGAGGACGACGGTGAAAAAGACGAAGTTGACGAAGCTCCTGGAAGGGACGGACTACGAAGAAGAAGAGGCGCTCGAGGCGCTCCGAGAGGGACTCTTCGAGGGCACGTCGAAGCGGCGCTGGGAGAGGCTGCTCCGAGTCTGCGCCTACGCGGTCGCCTACGGCGAGGAGGCGTACCCGCTTCCGGTCACCGACCGAGGCGACGGCTCGGAGATCTACGACCAGGTGGCCGCGGCGATGGTGAAGGCGGCGGAGGAGGGCGACCTGCCAGGGCTGCTCGACCTGGCGGACACCTTCGGGATCTACCTCGACAGCGACGAGCTCCCAGCTTACTGCTACGACGGCGTCACGCCGCGGCGGTAGCTGGACAGCCGCGCGAAATTCGTCGCGAGACGAATTTCGCGCGGGTATTTACACGCGACGGCAGATGTGATAATATAATCTCAGAAACGAACGAGGAGGTAACGATGAGGGTCAGGTTCAGCAAGGACAAGGCAGCGAGCGAAAAAAGCAAGGCGTTCGCCAACGAACTGCTCGCCAGCGTGCGGGCGGCGGCGGACAAGGTCGAAAACGAGGCGATACGCGAAGTCGCGAAGCGAGCGACGCTCGCGGAAGACGCGACACAGTGGGAGACCAGCGGCGTGATCGACGCGCTGCTCGCGGCCCGGGACGCCAGCGGCGGCTGGAACGCCGCGGCGGTCGAGGCCTTCGTTTTTCAGGTCTGCCGCGCGGTCGAGCGGCGCCGAAGCGGGCGGAAGCTCACGAGCGCGGACAC
>Ga0180301_10002389_pt1 | contig 14737 bp, 16 predicted proteins | sample GuaBasSediGuay16_FD_121797 | JGI IMG/M metagenome (GOLD analysis project Ga0180301, IMG submission 121797) | Subseafloor sediment microbial communities from Guaymas Basin, Gulf of California, Mexico - Guay16, Core 4569-2, 12-15 cm | ecosystem: Environmental > Aquatic > Marine > Hydrothermal...
AGCTCATTGGCTTCGCAAAGACTGTTCAGTCAATGCGTAAATTGAGTAATATAATAGTTGAAAGCTTGCAGGGTGAAAATGTTCCAGCTTTTCCTATCCAACCATCATCAATTACATTACAAAAGAATGGTCGGATTAGCAGCATGTGGAGGGTGGTGCTTGAAGATGCTTTAAGTAAAGGCCTCATACCCGTCCTTTGGGGGGATGCAGTGCTCGATGAAGATGCTGGTTTCACGATCCTTTCAGGAGACCAGATTGTCTCTTACCTATCAGAGTTTTTAACTCCTTCTAAGGTTTTATTTGCTACAGATGTTGACGGCATATACCCCTCAGACCCTAAGATGGAAGGTGCTAAACCGTTTTCTGAAATCAACTCAGCCGACCTTGCAAAGCTTGCTGGGCACCTCACAAAGTGCGAGCATGCTGACGTTACTGGCGGAATGCTCGGAAAAATAAGAGAGATTTTATTAATTACGTCTAAAGGCATAGAAGTAAGCGTTTTAAATGCGAATAAGCCAGGCAATGTTTTACGTGCCCTCTTAGGGGAGAACGTAGGAACTCTCGTAAAACCACAAAAGGTGCTTTTTCATGAATAACACCTTTACCACTGAAAATAGGAAGCTTGAACACATTAAAATTTGCATTAAGGAAAATGTGCAGTTTTCAAAGTCTGCCGGCTTTGAAGACGTCGAGTTTGTTCATTGTGCTCTTCCTGAGGTAAACTTAGACGACATAAGTCTTGACGTAAGCGTGTTCGGGAAGCAGCTTAAGGCACCAATAATTATCGCCGCAATGACCGGTGGGACACGTAAGGGAGGCGAAATTAACAGGTTCCTCGCCGTATTAGCGGAGGAGTATGGACTAGGTATTGGAGTGGGATCGCAGAGAGCAGCCATAGAAAATAAGCGATTAAGAGAAACATTTTCAGTCGTGAGAAAGGTTGCCCCCACAACTCTTAAAATAGCCAACATAGGAGCTCCTCAGCTGGTTGAGGGATATACAATTAAAGAACTGGACGAAATCGTCTCAATGATCGAAGCCGACGCGTTAGCAGTCCACCTTAACCCTCTCCAAGAAGCAATCCAACCCGAGGGCGACACCAATTTTCAAGGAGTACTAAAAAAACTTAAGGAAGCCGCCGAGTCCCTAGAAGTTCCAATCATCGCTAAGGAGACTGGATGTGGGATAGCGAGGGAAGAAGCCGTCCTCCTCGAGGAAGCCGGTGTAAAAGCGATAGATGTTGGAGGTGCCGGAGGAACCAGCTGGTCTGCTGTTGAATACTTCAGAAGAAAAGAAGACGCGCTTGGAAAAACGTTCTGGGATTGGGGGATCCCAACTGTAGCCAGTACGATTGAAGTTGCAACATTCACCAGCTTAGATGTTATAGCAACAGGAGGCGTGAGAAGTGGCGTTCACGTAGCAAAAGCTATAGCGTTGGGTGCTAGGGCAACGGGGATCGCCTATCCTTTCCTCAAGTATGCCTACAAGGAAAAGTATGTGGAAGCACGTAGACTCATACATCGGTTATTAAGAGAATTAAGAGTAACCATGTTCTTAACGGGTTCAAGAAGCCTCAATGACCTCAAGAAGACGCGCATTATAGTGACGGGTAAAACAGCCGAATGGCTAAATCTAAGAGGAATAAATCTCTCTGTTTTTGCTAGGGGAAAACGTCCAAAAAACCAAAACAGAAAACTATGACCTCTACTTCTTCCTTTAAAATTCTCAATAGACACACTCTTAATAGTTTCCATGTAGTAAGTTGCCTGTAAGTAAAGCCATTTATTTATGTTTGATGGTCGAGAATAGCGTTGTTAGTTGCATGCTCTCGGTTTGCCTTCATGTGAAGCTTTAAACATTGCAAGAAAAGCAATCTAAAGGCGCTCGTAGAGCCTCCTTGGCAGGGAACACGAGCCTCCCAAATCTGGTTATAGGACCAAGCTCGCCTAACGCCTATGCGATATTTTTATAACATTCTCGTTTTTCCTTGTTGGTTGGGTGTGCTTAAATGGTTCCATTACAGTTTTTTGGAGGGCAAGATCCAACCCTTTTCCTTATTATAACAATAGCATATGCCCTGTTTTTCTTAGTTTTCGCTTTGGGTGGTACGCGGATTCAAGCCAAACTTTGGCTGATGCAGATCTGGGACTTCGTTAGACAGGTTGAAACTTGGAGCGAAGAAGGACGGAAAATGGCTGTTAGGGCTATTAGGGCGTTTAGTGATGGAAGCGTCGATGTTCCTAGCCTAGTTGATGGGTTATTAGACTTTGTTCTAATTGAACCTGTAGAGCGGGATCCGGTCGGTGTACTGAAAAGGTTAGATCATCTTTTAAATGTAAGGCAAAGCCGTTTTAGAGGGTTAATCCAGGAGATAGCTCCTAAAGCTGGAAGTGATCAGATCGCCAATCTTGAAATGGTTTTAGAGGCAGCATCAGCTTTAAGACAGCTATTCTTTATCTTAAGGCACTTCTACCTTTTAAGTAAGGAAAGCGGTAGTATTGCCTTAGTATCGCAGATTCAAATGCTGCTTCCCTTCCTCACCAAGACCGCGTCAGCTTATAAAAGCGCTTTGTCTGCTTTTTACGATGGAAAACCCATTGGTGACGGAGCCGGTGCTTTAGCTGTTTCAATGCTACTACGAGACCTTGCAAAGGAAGCCCATTTTTATAGTTTTGATGGAGAACTTGTAAAAGCTGAAGTAACTTATAAAGGGAGAGATGTCATCATACTGAGAGCCGCCGGTCCAAGTGGTCGCGTTGGTAAACCCGGGGAGGGGCTTCTTAAAGTTCTAAGGGAAAAGGGAAATCGCGTTAAAAGGATCATCATGATTGACGCAGGGATAAAGTTTGAAGGCGAAGAAACCGGGAAAGTGGCGGAGGGCGTCGGAGCTGCTATAGGCGGTCCAGGTGTTGAGAAGTACAAGATCGAGGTTGGGGTTGTTGAAAGAGAGATCCCTATAGACGCTTTAATCATTAAAATGTCTCTTGACGAAGCATTAACTCCTATGAAGAAAAAGATAATTAAAGGAGCCAAGGAGGCAAAGGAAAGAGTCAAAAAGATCATTGAGGGGTTCACCAAGGAAAACGATGCAGTAGTGGTGATCGGGGTCGGCAACTGTATTGGAATAGGAAATTAAAGGCAGGTGGTGCAAAGAGTTGGGTGAGGGTTTCAGGAAAAGTGAGACTTTGATTCGTATTGTACTTCTCCTCGCGGGGGCGGCAATAATCGCAATTAGTGCATTCCTCATATATTATGGTTTAACGCAATGGCTTGACTTCCAAAGAGGGAACTACTTGCTTTACGGTGTATTAATGCTGATCTTGGTAGTTTACGTATTCTTAGCGTTTCCTAGGGCTTCTAAAGTTAAAGCTATGAGCAAGACGGTTAGCGTGCTACGTTGTAACGCATGTGGTAGTGTTAGGATCCGTGAGTTCACGAAGGGAGATTACGTGTTTAAAAAGCTTGGAAAGTGTAATAAGTGCGATTACGGAGAATTGGTCATAGAAGAGATCTTCGAGGCCCCCCTAAAGAAGGAGAAAAAGAAGAAAACCAAAGCCTAGAAGACTTCACATGCGTTCTCGGTGACGAGAACTGTTGTTTCAGACTGGGCAACCCACCCCCTAGACTTCTCCACAAGGATTGGATATGCCACTAGAACACCCTTCTTAGTTAGGTACCTTAAAACCTGCATGGCCCGTTTTCTTCCTATATTCCTAACCCACCTTACTGCGAAAGGAAGTGAATTGTATTTTTCTAGGATATCCCGGAGAAGCGGAGGAACCTCCTTGGGATTCACAATCCTGTAAATGTATGCTTTACCTGCAGCCATTACCAGCCCCACCCCGTTGGTGGCAAATGGCTCTATAGCGTAAATTTCTCCTTTTCTAATCCGGCTAAGGGCGTGTCTCGCGTTAAAGTTGGGGATGCTCTTCCCTGCATGAAGCGTGTACCTTTCAATTTGGTGCCCTGAAAGGTTAACCACAGGGTTAAAACCAAAGGACCTTATTACCTTCTCTATGGTCTTCCCTAAGACTTTGACTGGAACATTTGGTTTAACTTCTTTTAGGGCCTTTTTAAGCGCCTCCTCTGTTGCATAAACGAGCCTCCTCCATTTAGCTGATGTAGACACGGAAATAGCCTTATCAACGATGTATCCGTCTACGTGCGCTCCGGCATCTATCTTCACAATAGCTTCTCTAGGTATACGTGTCTCATCGCCGGGCGGAGACGTGTAATGGGCTGCCACGTCATTAACTGAGACGTTACATGGAAACGCTAGCTCTCCTCCTTCACTCAAAATTTTCTCCTCAACGGCTTCACATAATTCAATTATTAGCACATCTGGCTTGGCAAGCCTCTTTCCTTCATTAAGCGCCTTCTCAAGTATTCTTCCTGCAGCCCTGTAGGCTTCAATAACGTCTTCCTCATTTTTAACCAAAGGTATACCCTCTAGGAAATCTTCCTTTTTCAGTTAAAACATGCGGCTCAGTGTTCACTTTTCACCCCTTCTAAATTTAACATTTTTGCAAATATTCAACATTTTTAACGTTATTTTTAAAAAGATTAATGGGAATTCTCTGTTTGGTGACTGCAAAGAGGGAAGGGTTCCTTAATGGAGAAAGATGGCAAGGTCGATAAGGAATTCTCTCTAACATTGCTTGAATGGGCTGGATGGGGAGGACTCGCAACTTTAATAGCTACTTTACTCTCTGCTGCTATACTGAACTCTGTTAACTTAAACTACGAAACAGCGGCCATCAGCATCATCGCCCTTTTCATCTGTTTAACGTCTTGGGGAGTTAGTAAGCTAGTTAAGGAGGATAACGAAAACTGGCAGAAATACTTCCGATGGTGGTTAGCCCTATTAGTACTCGCCACATTCTTGCTTACACTAGGCCTGCTTTTCATACCCACATAGCCTCTAAGAGCCCCCAAATTTCTCCTTCTTAAGAAAAAGGGAGCAAGGCAATTTTAATCTGAGAAAGGTTAGAAAAGTTGGAAGACCTTTTTTCGTGATATCCTTCAAAAGTTAGCGTTACGGTTTAAACCATGAAAAAACATAATATCTTGGCTCTCCTGAAGGATCAACAGTAGCTATTACGAATTTTTTCCGTACGCTTGTTGCTAGGCGGCCGGCGCGAACTATGTCTACCGGGTTAAGCTTTGTTCCTTCCGGGACAACACTGACTATTAATGGTGCATGATCAATGCCAGGTCCATGCTGGTAGACTGCGTAATCAGCTCCAAACTTTAACGCCGGCCTTACAACTAACCCCTTCTCCCTCAGGTCTTTATAAACAACATACTTTGTCTTAAAATCGAGATATGTTTCTTCAGCCTTCTCTTCCAACTCTCTCCTAGTAATCTCATGCCCATCCTTTGCGTCATATATTCTAATTCTGCCTTTCTCCAGCAAATATAGCGCTTCTAAAAGAGATAACTCGAGCGGCTTATTGAATTGCGGTGTTTTAGGCTTTCTTATTCCCAGCGGCTGCCCATAGAAGCCTTCTCCGTAAAGCTGTGATCCTTCCTCTGGATCCCAAACGATCACTCTGTTTCCCTCTATTAATTCCGCCTTTTTCTTTGTCCTTGCAGCATTAGCAGCCATTCTGCATTCCCCCTCTCTATCCTATCATGCTTATGGCGATTATTCTCAATGCTTCCGCTGCCTCCTGCGTAACATCAACAGCGTCTTCAATATGCGAAACAAAGTTTAGGAGCCGTATTAATGTTCGGTGGTCTACGTTCAACTCAAACAAATTCTGCTCTATTGTTCTATGTATTTGATCGACCAGTCTTTCATCAGCGTCCACTTCTTCTATTGCTTTTAATGCTCTTTCAGGGTCCTCTGAAAGAATATTTATCGCCTCTCTTAGTTTTTCAACGGCATGCGTAAACGTAGATACAATGTTCCTTATGTCCTCAGCCATAACTCCCCTTGGCCTCCAGTTACGTATTCCTGATAGCCTGAAGCATGTTCCCTCGGTGTAATCCGCTATTTTGTCGACGGTTAACGCGAGACGCATAAAATCTTCCCTTTGAAGGAACGTCGCAGCTAGGGAGAGCTCATCTATTATGTCGTGCTTTACCTTATCAGCGTTTTTAGCATGCTCGGTGATCCTCGCAAGTTTTTCCTCGACCGCTTTCATGTCGCCTTGCATCCAGTCTTCAAGAGCTAACCCAAACTCCTTAACTGCTAAAAGTATATTGCGGATGTATTCTTGCATCATGTCAAATATCACTCTTTCCCTGTTACTATTAAAGTTGAGCATTCATCTTCTCCCCGGATTTTCTTAGCATCCAGCTCTTTGTAAACTTTCATTGCTAATAAATTTTCTTGGTGGAGCACTCTAAAAAATAACGTTTTAAAATCGGTTTTCTTTCTTTGATGCTCTCTTCTTTTTTCTTCAATTTAGTTTAAAAAAGGAATACTAAACTTTAATGTGAAATGGCTGGATATATATGCATGAAAAACCCGTTAAAAGTACGAAAAATTTATGTCGATTCTTGTGTTTGTTAGGTCGGCATGGTAAGGGATTGGGAGGGTCATTTGATGGTTAAAATGGTTTCAGAGGGTAAAGTTGTTGATTACGTTCTCAGCAGGCACTTACAACATCCGAAAAATGTGGTGCTAGTGTTTAATGGTGTGAACTCTGAAAGCATTGCAGCTAAGCTCATTGGCCGTACCGTTATTTGGGTTAGTCGTGGAGGGAGGCAGCTGAGAGGTAAAATCGTGTCGTGCCATGGTAGGAATGGTGCAGTTAGGGTGCGATTTAAACGCGGGCTTCCCGGGGAAGCCTTAGGTTCTACTGTAAAATTAGCGGATCCCCTCATACTTCCAGAATAAAAGATTGAGGACATAAGGCCATTTCCACCCTTTCTGGGGGCGAAGTTTTGCTTGTTGTTCCTTTTTTAGGATTTGCAGGTTCTGGTAAAACCAGCTTAACTTGGTCTTTTAGTCGTTTCTTACTGAAAGAAGGCTACAAAGTTAAAATTCTAAATTTAGATCCAGGGGTTGAAAGGCTGCCCTATGAACCAGACTTTGATGTTCGATCTTTTTTCACCATTTCTAAGATAATGAAAGAAGAAGGTGTTGGCCCCAATTCAGCCATGATCTTGGCAGGCGAAAAACTATATAGCCTCTTTGATGTTATAGTATCCAAAATAAGAGAAAGTGATTGTGACTTTGTACTTGTTGATACTCCCGGCCAACTTGAAATTTTTGCTTTTAGGGAGACAGGCAGCGTTTTTATTCGTAAACTGAGGGATGTAGCGCGTGTATGTGGCGTTTTCCTCTTAGGATGCGATGTCGCGTCAAGTATAGCACGGCTAGTTGTTGCATTGCTTGTAGGCTTCGCTGTTCAGTTAGATTTAGGCGTTGAAACGGTGATGGTTTTACATAAGTCAGATATGGAAGAAGCAGGAAAGATTAAAGAAGTACTGCATAGTAAGGAACGTTTAAAGGAAGCACTTCTTAAAGAGGAAGGTGTGTCAGTGGATGTTGCCTTGGCTGCTTTAGACGTTCTGGACCGGATTAGGCCAGCTATAAGGATCATAGCAACATCGTCTGTAACCCTTGAGGGACACGATGAACTATTTGAAATTTTACATGAAATCTTCTGTACTTGTGGAGATAACTTATAAAGGGCTATTAGAAGGAATTGGAAATGCCTGCCGTAGCAGATTCATCCTTTCTTATCTCCCTTTTAGAGGGAGAAAGATGGGCGGAGGAGTTTTGGAGAAAAGTGGTAAAGGGGGAAGAGAGAGTTTTCATTTCGACAGTGTCTATTGCTATGGCTGCATCGAACCTATGGCGTGCTGGTGCAGGAGTGCAAGTGGATGTTCTGGTGGCTGCCTTGAAGAGGGCGCTGGGCGCCAGCATAGTACTGTTCGACCTTAACCTTGCCTTAGAAACCGGACGTTTAATGCATTCCACAAACGTTGACTTGGAGTGTGCTTCCACGGTTACTATAGCCTTTCTTAAAAGATGCAGTACATTACTCACCCGAAATGAGATGCTTGTTAAGCTAGCGGAAAAGTACGGGCTTAAAGCATCGTCCATGTGGGGGAAAAATGCTTCTAAAGGGGGTTAAAACGAGGGTTATCCGTCCCAAAGATAACATAGTCGACATCATACTTGAGAGCTTAAATTCGTGCGGATTGACCATTGAGGAGAACGATATACTCGTTGTTTCCTCTAAGGTCGTTGCCGTATGCGAGGGACGCATAGTTTCCTTAAGAGACGTTAAACCATCTGGAAAAGCCGTTAAGCTGGCAGAGAAATGTGAGTTGCCGCCTGAATTTGTAGAAGTCGTCCTTCAGGAAGCCGATGTGGTTTATGGCGGCGTCAAGGGTGCCATATTGACGCTTAAAAACGGCGTCTTGCAGGCTAATGCCGGCGTTGACAGATCCAATGCTCCCCCCGGCTGTGCAATCCTTTTGCCTGAAGATCCATCTAGAAGCGCCAGGGAAATTAGGGAGAAAATATTTAACAAAACCGGGAAAAAGATTGGGGTACTCATAGTAGACAGCAGGGTGCAACCGCTCAGATTAGGTAATGTAGGGGTCGCTCTGGGGGTAGCAGGATTTGAGCCCGTAATCGATGAAAGAGGCAAAAAAGACATCTACGGTTGGGAGCTGAAATTTACTAGGCGAGGGGTTGCAGACTGCCTTGCTTCAGCCGCGGAAATTCTAATGGGCGAAGGGCGAGAAATGGTGCCAATCGTACTGGTTAGAGGTGCACCCGTAATCTATACAGATAGAAACGTAGACGCAGCAGAAATGGTCATCCCATCAGATGAATGCATGTACATGGGTGTCATGAGGCACTAACGCTTATTTAGTTTCCCTCACGAGCTTCTCCAGCCTTGAAAGCGAGTACGCTATTCTTTCCTCTCTCTCCTTCACTAAACGCCTTTCCCGCCGCACCCTTTCCCTTCTCTCCTTAATCATTCTTTCAACTTCTTTGGGCGACGGGGCCCCTAGATGCCTTCTTCTCTCCAAGGATTGAACCGGGTCTAGTATCTTATCCAGTTCGCTAGTGGAGAGGCTAACCTTCCTCTTAGTCCATTTTTCGATTATGGCTGAGAGTAGTCCAGCATCATGTTGTTCGCTAGGGAGTTCCTTAAAGTATTCCCCAGTTATCCTGTGCGCGGTCCGGAATGGTATTCCCTGTGCTACGAGAAAGTCTACTATCTCTGTTGCTGTAGTTCCTCCTGTTCCAGCGAGCTTTTTCATCCGCTCCGCATTAACCTTTATTGTTTGCATGAGGTGATCTACGATACTTAGCGTTTCCTTTGTGATGTCTATCGAATGAAAGAGAAGCGGTTTGGTTTCTTGCTGATCCCTGTTATATCCTAAGGGTAGTGCTTTCAGGAGGGAAAGGAGGGAAATAAGGTTTCCTTCAACTCTGCTCGCTCTTCCTCTTACAAGCTCTAATACGTCGGGGTTCTTCTTCTGGGGCATTATACTGCTACCCGTAGTATACTTTTCGTCTATTTCAATCATCGCAAACTCGGGTGTCGACCACCATATCAAGTCTTCACTCATTCTGCTGAGAATAGTCATGATGAGAGATAGGATGAAAACTGTTTCTGCTTCAAGCTCTCCACGTGATGAGACCACATCTAACGTGTTCTCTTGTACTCCTTCAAATCCTAAGAGTTCCGCTACCAGCTTTCTGTCAATAGGCCAGCTTACACCGCTAACAGCTCCTGCGCCTAAAGGACAAAGATTTGCACGCCTGTAATGCTCACTGAGTCGTGTCACGCATCTAAGTAGCATATCCGATAACGCCAAGCACCAGTGGGCAAACGTAGTTGGTTGTGCATGGCGCGTATGAGTAAAAGCCGGCATGACAGTTTTAACGTTCCTCTCGGCGAGTTTTAGAAGCGTTTCAATAAGGTTAAGAAGCAGGTTCGTTAGCGTATTTATCTCGTCTCGAAGGTACATTCTTATGTCAACTAAAACTTGGTCGTTTCTGGATCTTGCAAGGTGCATCATCCCTCCAGCTTCCTCTCCAATAATCTCTACAACTTTATGTTCAATGTTCATATGTACATCTTCAAACCTAACTTCAAGACGCAGCTCCCCTCTTTCAAAGGCATCCTTAACCTTTAAAAGTGCAGCAAAGATTTTTTCAGCGTTTCTTCTATCTAAGACGCCTACCTTCCATAGCATATAGTCGTGGGCCATTGTACCTATAATATCATATAAAACAAGTCGTTCATCCAGTTTGATGTCTTCGGATGAAGTGTAGTTTTCCACTTCTTCAATGGATTCCTCTTTAAACAGTCCACCCCACGGTTTATCACTCATACTGTTTCATTCCCCACTTTCTGGCAGCCTCACTTATCGACCTCGCCATTCTTGATTGGAGACCCCATAACTCTATGAAACCAAATGATGCTTGCTGATTAAACGTTGATTCTCTACCATAAGTCGCCAAGGTTTTATCATAGAGTGCGTAAGGTGACGAGCGACCGACAACTTGAACACTTCCCTTGAAAAGCTTCACTCGCACAACTCCGTTGACTTTCTCGTTCACTTTGTTTATAAACTGTTCCAGATCTTCCCTCAACGGCTCAACCCATAAGCCAGAGTACACGAGATATGTCCATTGTTCATCAACGATCTTTTTAAAGGCGTTCTCGTGGCGTGTACAAACCATCTTTTCTAGATCTTTATGTGCTTTTAGGAGAATCGTTGCCGCAGGGCACTCATAAACTTCACGTGACTTTAACCCTACAACTCGGTCCTCCATATGATCTATTCTCCCTACTCCATGAACCCCTCCAATTTTGTTTAGTTTTGATATCAGCGTGACTCCATCTAACCTGTCTCCATTAAGGGATACTGGAACTCCCTCATTAAACTCTATTTCTAAATATTCAGGCGCGTCCGGCGTCTCCTCAGGAGGGTTAGTCCAAGTGAAGACGTCTCTTGGTGGTTCAACGTCTGGGTTTTCAAGGACGCCACACTCTATACTTCTCCCCCAAAGGTTCTCGTCGATGCTGTACGGTGAATCATAATCTACTGGGATTGGAATTCCATGCTTTTTCGCATATTCTATCGCTTGATCCCTTGTCATATTCCACTCCACAACCGGCGCTATGATTTTCATGTCCGGGTCAAGGGCTGTTATTGTAACGTTAAAGCGAACCTGATCGTTACCCTTTCCTGTACAGCCATGGGCTATCGCGTCGGCTCCCTCCCTCTGAGCGATCTTAACCCCCCATTTTGCAATGAGCGGTCTTGAGAGTGAAGAGCTGACCGGGTAAGCATCCTGATAAAGGGCATTAGCCTTAATTGCTGGGAAAACGTACTCTTCAACAAACTCCTTTCTAGCATCTATCGTATAATGCTTCTTAACACCTAAATCCCGAGCCTTCTTCTCTATGGCCTTAAAATCCTTAGACTGGCCTAGGTTAAGAGTCAGCGAGATAACATCAGCGTCGTAGTGTTCCTGAATCCACTTTAGCATGCATGACGTGTCAAGTCCGCCTGAATACAGCAAGACGCAGAGTTCAACTTCCTCAGGGGACGCTTGGAATGACGCTACCTTACCATTCAAATCCCGTAGCCTCCGCCTTCTCCTCTTAAATTTTTCTCTACTTCACAACTGCGGACTTGCAGAGAGGGTATTTCAAGCTGACGTAACTTATAAAACATGCGGAGCAAATTATGGTTCCAGACAGCACAACATATTTTTCTTTTCCAATGGAGGTTTTAATATGCCCGGTTAAAACCTGAAGTCGGTTTTTACGAGGGGAAAGCATGGCTGAAGAATGTGAAGAAAAGGTTAGAAAGGCAGAGGAGTATGAAGAAAAGGCGTCTGAAACGGTTGCTGGGCAGGAGTTTCTTGAAAAGGCGGCGGACACCTTCAAGGAGGCTGGAGATTGCTATAAGCGGTATGGCTTCCTAGAGAAAGCCATAGAACAGTATTCCAAGGCTCTAGAGAGGCACCTTAAACTTGGATATGACATTTCCGTTGCGAAGGATTATGAAGAAATGGCGTTTTGTTACAAGGATATAGGGGGAACTGGAAAGTTTGAAGAACTAATCAGGAAAGCCGCTGAAATATACGTTAATCATGCTAGGAAACTGAGTGATATGGGAAACTTAGGCTCAGCCGCATTGTCGTATGTGACTGCGGCATCTCTCTACAAGAAAATAAATGAAAAAGTGCTTTTCGAGGAAATGCTGTCTTTGGCCGCCTCAAACTTTAAGGAGTGGGGGGAAACGTGGTGCAATGAAGGAGACTACGAATATGGTGTCATAAATTTAAGCTGGGCTGCAATATGTTTTGGGGTTCTAAATGACTTAGGAAGGGCAGAAGAGGTCGTTGCAAAGGCGTTGCCAATCTGTAGGGAGAAAGATGTTGGAGAGGAAGGTGTAATTGCTGTAGATCTCAGTAAAGCATTTATCGAGGGTGATACCGAAAAAACCAAGGAATTGCTCATGAAATTATCAGCAGAATTAGACGAGGCGGAAGTAAAAGTACTCAATGAGCTCATGCAATCAATCGAGAAAGCATAGGTTTTCCTTCTTAACTCCATCTTTTTAGAAAAACTGCTTTTTCTCTGAAAAATTCCCTACGAAACGGTGAAGTCCTCTTTGCCCGTCTTTCCATGTGTTTTGTGGGTTTTTCAGAAATGAGAAAGAAGCAAAATTTAAGGTAGTTTTAATGGAATGAAAATACTGGGGGTAAGCGTGAGAAGTAGGGTTGTGCGGTATGCCGCTCCTTTCGAATAATTAAAATAAGGGCAAGAGGAACAAATAATTTATAGTAGAAACATAGTAGGAAGAATACTCTTAAAAGGCATCGCTTCCAATTTGAAAGGGGTAAGAAATTGACAGAAGATATGCGGGTAGAAGAAATCAAAGAAAAAGTAAGATATTACGAAGATACCGCCAGTATACTTCTAGATGAAGGCATACATGATATTGCGGTGGATTTTTTCACGCTGGCAGGATTATATAGCTTATCTATTGATGAGCGAAAGAATGGCGAAAAATACATTGAAAAAGCTCTTGAAATATGTAGAACGCAAGGTGTTACTGGTCACAGAGAACTTTTTGCAGGGATCGGCGTAAAACTATACGAGGGAAAGTATGAGGAGGCAGAAGCCGACTGGGAGAAAATAAAGAGTGAGTACTCTGAGGAAGAAGATCAGTTGATTAAGAAAATAATCGGACAAATGCGAGAAGCGACAAAGATTGTTAGTGCAGAAGCTATTTCGCAGTCTTTAACCGAAACAATGCCAAAGGGTGAAGGAGAAGAAGCAAGTGAGTGGGAATATATACCGGTGCAAGATGAGGTTCATGGAGAAACAGCTCAACCAGCTGAGGGAGTAAGTAAACAAGTAGGTGTCACCGAAGCAAGTGTTAGCGTTGAAGAGCAAAGCATGCTAAAAGATGTGAGCGTAAACGTTCGTAACCCGTATGGCAGAATTCATATTAGTGAGATTGCTTGGCGGGTCGGACAAAATATCGATTATGTCCGTCAAGTTCTAAATAACCTGATTCAAAGTGGGCGAATACCTGGAAGAATAGAAGGAGATGAGTATATCCAAAGCGGAACCACCCCACCTACCTTCCAAATGCCTCAGCCAGCCTCACCGCCTTCTCCTCAGCCTCAAAGTACTGGTTCTCCAAGCTTCCTAGAAGCTCTAAGGGAGAAAGATATAACTGCGCCTACAAAGCCGGGTTATAAACGGTGTGGCGTTTGCGGAGAAGAAATACCTGGCTGGGCTAAGGTGTGTCCTCACTGTGGTGCCCGCCAGTAATCCCTAATTTATTGAGGCTTTTCGAGGCCTCGCAAAAGCAATATACGATCCTCTATGATTTTGTACGCCTGAAGCGCTCTTCTTCTATCTACTATTAAGATGGTATCTGTGTAGCATGAAATGATCTGAGATATATTTACGTTATTACTGGCTAATAAGTCCGTTATGTATGATATTACCCCTGGAACATCTATTATTTCCGGTGGGCTTATAATTATTATTGCGGACTGGTCGTCTAGTATATCTATTATGTTTCTTTTGCCCACTAATTCTATTATTTTTGATTTTGTTTCTAGATCTGTTGCAACGGTAAACGTTGTGGTTCCCTGAGTGACTTGTAAAAAACGTGAGGTCTCTACAAGCTTAACTATTCTATCAATGTACACCGGGAAAACCGCTTGATTTATCGTTAGGACTGCTACATCGTTTTTCAACTCAAGAATACTCCTTGCAACTACGTCAACAACTTGCTTCTCTATAGTTCGCCTTTTGCGTTTGAGCTCTTCAGAGTACCTCATCAGTGCCATTTTGATGGAGTCAACGTTAACTGATCTACGTTTACATAGCATTGCAACTTGGTCCTTAATGACTTCTGCTAGCGCGGAGAAGTTCACTACCCCTTGCTTCAAACAGTCCATTACCGAGGGCCTAGTGCTTATAATCCTTCGTGATGCTTCAGCTACTGAAAGTGGCTTTTTATCATTCTCCTTATTCATTGAGCCTCCCTCTTTTTAAAATCAATAATCAATTAATTGAGGATCATTCATCCTTCTCGATGGACGTTTCACTTCAGTTGCTAAACCTTAAAGGATTGCATTCACTAATTTTTAAACTCTGAAATTCTTATACGCGCTCCTTGGGAAAGTGTTCTAAATGTAAGTCGCTTAGTTTTTTAAGTAACATCTTTAATTTACTGGACGCTCCTTTGGTTAAATACTTTGCCGCCATAC
>Ga0180301_10002390_pt1 | contig 14729 bp, 6 predicted proteins | sample GuaBasSediGuay16_FD_121797 | JGI IMG/M metagenome (GOLD analysis project Ga0180301, IMG submission 121797) | Subseafloor sediment microbial communities from Guaymas Basin, Gulf of California, Mexico - Guay16, Core 4569-2, 12-15 cm | ecosystem: Environmental > Aquatic > Marine > Hydrothermal...
GTCACCGGGCCGGATATGGTTTCCGGCAATGGGTCGTTCTTCGGTGGGTCGCCGATATTCGGACCGCGGAATATCTCGACCTTCTCCGGCTCATCTGACGGCGGAATGACCAACGAATCGTCGATAGTAAAATGCTCCGGCATCTCGACTTGTGGATAATTCTCATCGCCGAGGTCGCGCGGGTCGGTAATTACGCCGCTTAGTGCACACGCCACCGCGGTCTCCGGGCTGACCAGATATATCCCCGCCGATTTCGTCCCAGAACGGCCGAAGAAATTGCGGTTATTCGTCCGCACACTGACGGCGTCGGTTTGCGGCGCCTGCCCGCATCCGATACAGAATCCACAGGTGCATTCCATAATCCGCCCGCCGGCGGCGACTATTTTTGAGAGTGCGCCGCTGTCCGCAATCATCCGCAAAACCTGTTTCGAGCCGGGCGCGACGACAAAACTAACCTCCGGGTGGACTGTCTTCCCGTCGAGAACTTGCGCGACCATCTCGAGGTCTTTATACGAAGAGTTCGTGCAGCTCCCGATACAAACCTGATGAACCACCATTCCGGCGATTTCGCTCACAGTGCAAACATTGTCCGGCGAATGCGGTTTAGCGACCATCGGTTCGAGCGCGGATAGGTCGATATCGATAACCTTGAAATAATCGGCGTCCGGGTCGGCATCGAGAGGAACCCACCCTTCCCCCCTCCCCTGCGCGTCGAGGAAAGCCTTCGTTATCTCGTCGGATGGGAAAATAGACGTCGTTACTCCAAGTTCCGCGCCCATATTGGTAATCGTCGCGCGTTCCGGCACGGACAGCGTTTTGACCCCCTCGCCGCCGTATTCGACGACACAGCCGACATTGCCCTTCGTCGTGAGAATTTCCAGAAGTTTGAGTATAACGTCTTTTGCGGCGACCCACGGGCGAAGTTTGCCGGTCAATTCGACTTTGATAATCTTCGGGTAAGTGAGATAGAACGGCTGTCCGGCCATCGCGATAGCGACATCGAGGCCGCCCGCACCGATAGCCATCATTCCGATACCGCCGCCGGTGGGAGTGTGGCTGTCCGAACCGAGAAGGGTTTTACCGGGCAGACCGAATCGCTCGAGCTGCACCTGGTGGCAGATGCCGTTGCCCGCTTTAGACAGCCGAATGCCGAACTTCGCGGCGACAGTCTGCAAATATCGGTGGTCGTCGGCGTTCTCGAAACCGTTCTGCAGCGTGTTGTGGTCGATATAGCTGACCGACAGTTCGGTTTTCACGCGCGGTATTTCGAGCGCCTCGAACTGAAGATACGCCATAGTGCCCGTCGCATCCTGTGTGAGCGTCTGGTCGATACGAATAGCGACCGGGCTACCGGCTTTTTCCTCACCCTCGACAAGGTGATTACGGATTATTTTCTGGATGATGCTAAGTCCCATAGTCGTTCCTTTGGTTTAACAATTATGGAGATTTACGGCCAAAAACCTACTCATACTGTAGGCTTCGAGCCGCTATTTCGATTAACCTTTTTTGAGAAAAAATATATTAAACATCATTTTCTTCGATAGCAAGGTTTTTTTCCCGTATTTGTTGGGCTAAATTATACTTTACGCACTATTAAAAAAAATAGGGACATGCATAATAACCCCTTTAAGATATTAAGATTATCCGGGAATAGTTCGAGAAACCTGGCCTTAGCGGATTATTTCATATAAATTATTTTCGTTGCGGCGTTTGTCCCTTTGATTCGTATAAGATACACGCCGGAGGTGATAGATTTGTCGGGTTGCCACCGGCATACGCCGGAGGCGGTCGTGCTCGACAGTTTCGCCGATTCGCTTCCAGTTGCGAGGATTTCCGCAACCATTCGCCCGTTGATATCGAATATCTCTATTTCCGCCCCACACTGCGCTGTTATTCTGCAGGCGCTGTTGAACGGATTTGGTAAAACCGACAGCCTGGTTATCTCCGGTAATTCCGTTTCGCCGATTCCCGTCGTTACGAGTATCCACCAACTGAACTCGGCGATATTCGGCTCACCGATATCGGGGGTATCCCACGCACGAAAAGTAAAATAGGTTGTATCGCCCGGTGTTATAATTACTCCCGATGACGAGAAATCTACGTAAATCGTATCTTCTCCGGCCATAATAACGCCGATTGAATACGCTCCGAGCGTTACTGTTCCGTCGGTGAAATCCCAATAATCCGCGCCTGTGCCGCAGCCGTCATCGTGGAAAATGATAACAGCGCCGGCCGGTGGAGTGGCTGTAACTAACCCGGAATCCGGTTCGCGATGGTCCAGAACGGGCGGTGTTTTATCGATATAAAAACTCCACGATTCACCGCTGTCCGGCGAAGCGTGTCCGAGAACATCCTCGACCCCTATAAACGTTACCGAGATTGTGTCGTCATCCCAGGGAGTAGAAGGCCTGAATATCAGTGTGTCCCCGGCGGAGGAGAGTTCGGCATCGGATATAGTATAGAGAACCCCGTCCACCTCGATAGATGCTGTCGAAGGGTCGATACCGTCGATATCGGTGAAAACGAGCGATACCATAGTATCGACAGAAACCCACGCGTTTTCCGGCGGGAATTTACCGGTGAGAATCGGGCCTTCGGATACTATTTCGCCAGTGCGTTTGTAAAGCCCTTCGGTCGTTGCCGCGTAGTATTTTCTCGCGCCACCGATAAGAGTAACCGCGAAATTGTTGACGTAATCGGCCATTGTTACTGAAGGCCACATCTCCCAGTTTTCGCCCCAATCGGTCGACCTGAAAATGCCCTCGTCGTTGCTGAGAACTATGAAATCGGCGTCGAACGGGTCGGCGATAACCCCCCAGTTGTATTCGACAAAGGTCGTGCTGGCTACCCACGTGTCTCCGCCGTCGTCGGTAAGATATACGGAGTAGTCGTAAGCCGCGATAATCCTGTCCGGGTCCGCCGCCGTGTTCGCCATCATCCACACCGACTCGAACATCATCGAGTCGGATAGGACGAGTGTCCAGTTAATTCCCCCGTTTGTAGTCCGGTATATGTCGCTGCCTTCCCAGATAAAAGCAATATCACCGCTCTCGTATGACGCAAGAATATTATACGAATATCCGGTATAATCGCCGGTAGCATCCGCAAAGGAAGCCCCGCCGTCGGTGCTTCTGAAAATCCTATCCGATGTTACCCATATAACATCCGGGTCGGCGCCGGAGTAAGCCGCCATACCGTAACAAGTATCGAGTATCGTCGTCCAGGTTGCCCCACGGTCAGTCGTTTCGAGTAACCGCCTGCCGGAATCCATTGCAATAACCGTATTATGGTCGGTTGGATGGAGTGTGAAACCGTTTCCTCCGGAAAGTAGAGTATCGATTGTCAATCCGGTGTCGGCGCTTATCATTATCCCCATATCGCCCGTATCGCTGTAGCCGGAAAAAACGATGTCCATAGGGGAGTCCGGCCACGCGCCGACTATATTTACATCCCAATAAGAAGACGGTGGTAGGACCGGCTCCCAATCCGCTTGCGCGAAAACGGCAGTCGAAATCACAGCCACTATCAGGATAATTCGCGTTATCATTTTCCCTCCGGATTTATTTTAGATAGACGATTTTCTTTGTTATCGGCCCATCGGTGGAAACCGCTCGAACAAGATAAATACCCGAGCCGATGGATTCGTCGGGCGTCCACCGGCATACGCCGGAGGCGGTCGTGCTCGACGGTTTCGCCGATTCGCTTCCAGTTGCGAGGATTTCCGCAACCATTCGCCCGTTGATATCGTAAATCTCGATACCCGAGAACCCAGAACCCATAACCGAGAACCTTATATTTACCGCCGAATTAAACGGATTGGGATAAACCGAAAGCTCCATATCTCCGGGCAGTCCAGTCTCCTCGATTCCGACGGCGGCGCAAAACCACCAAGTATATCGCTCTATATTCGGCTCGCCGATATCCGGCGTATCCCATACTCCGAACTCTATCCAAACCGTGTCGTTCGGCGGGATTATTGTCCCGGTCAAAAAGAACGCTATTATCGCCGTCGTGTCGTTTTCGGTTATCACGCCGGGGGTCGAAGGCTTAACCGTGTCTCTATCGGCTATATAAAAATACCAGTTTTCGGCGCTGCTCCCGGACATTTCATCCTCGAAATTTATCCAGGAACCAGTAGGAATATGGCTATACATACCTTCCGGTTCGCGGTAGGTTATCACCGGCGGTGTTTTATCGAGATAGAACACAAATTCGCGCGTCGTGTCGGGGCCTTCGTGGCCGAGAGCGTCTTCCACGCGCCTTATTCGGACAGTAACGGCACCGTCGGAAAAGGTATCCGCTAAATCTATAAATATGCTATCTCCGGAGAGACTCATAGCCGGGTCGTAACCTGTAATCAGTAAATCGTTGATATAGACCTGCACGCTGGAAAGCTCGACGCCGTCTTCGTCCTCGAAAGCCATAACCACCGGCGTATCGGAGGAAACATAGGAACCCTCCGGTGGGAAAAAGCTTTGCAGAATCGGGCCTTCGCTGCGCATCCCCCAGTAGTTGACGGCATTCTGGAACAGCTTATCCTGATTCGGCGTTGTGCTGTAATAATAATCGCAACCCATAAACACGACACAACCTGCGCCTCTTTCCTCGAAGCCGGTGTGCATCTTCGTGCCCGAATACATTACGACCGGTGTATAACCCGTATAATCCGGGTAAGCTAACGAGGCGTTCATTCCTGTGAAAGTCGATGCCACCCCCTCGGCCATCGGGTGTGTCGGAAGGACGAGATTGAGCGTGCTGCTGGTGGTGCCGGAATACGAACCGCCGATCGGCGTGAATCCGGCGGCGTTGATAAAATCCACACCGTGTCTGTAAAAACCCATAAAAAGCCCGCCCGAGTTAACCCACGGTCGGATTATTGGTCCTAAAAAAGCGCCGGCCAAAGAATCCGCTGTGTATCCACCGCTCATCTCGCATTCCGGGACGATAAAAACGTCGATAGAGTTCAAGCTGTCGGTCGTTATCGCCGTATAATCCCAGAATTCGTGCAGTTCGTAATCGAACGGGCCGCCGTCGAGAGCGTCGAGCATATTCTCGTATTCACCGTCGTAATCGACATATTCGACCCAGAAACCTATATGCTTTGTCTGGCCTGTTATTATAGAGATTACAAATATTATTGCGCAGAAATAAAGAAGAGCTTTTCGCATCGTATATTCTCCCTCGAGATGCAGATAGAATGTTTTAAAGACAAACTTATATAGTTGTTTATATCAATTTATACTTTTTTCTAATTTTAGCAAGCTTTTCCTTTTGGAAATCCGATGCCGACAATTAATAAAAAAAAGGGCGACGCAGATGCGCCGCCCTTAATACAGCTTGCTAAAGTATTTCTACTCGATTGTGTCTATATTTGAGTCTGCTGCATTATCGAAAGCATTCGACGCTTTGCCGTCGCCGGTCGGGGAAGTTGACGCGGGTTTCCTTTGCGCTTCGAGTTCCAGCATTTGCCGGTGTTCGGCCTCTAGTCTCTCGCGTTCGGCTTGTTCTTCGAGATACGCCGGGTCGTTGAGTTTCTCAATCTCTTTAATTTCCTGCGGTGTTTCCGGAATCGGCGAATACTGGAGATTGCTGCCGTCCCACCAGATAGGCTGAGCGTTGTTCTCCATATCGCTGTCGTTGAACATCACGCGGTCGATTTTCCTGTCGAACTCGGCGCTGAGGATATCGGGATGTATCTCGACTCCGTTCTCGTAGCCCCTGCGAGTGCCGATAGCTATCCACATGAACTGGATATTACTGCTGCCGCCGTCGTTCTCGATAACGGTGAAGCCGTCGTTATCGATTTCCGAAAGGTAGATACCGTTGCAGGAACCAACGGGAGTTACGGTAACAACCGGCGTTTCCTCGTCGGAGAGCATCGCTCTGAACTCATCGGAAAATTCTACTCTGCGGCTGCCGGAATCAAGTCTCTCGACTCCGCGGTCGTAAATATCGACATTCATCGATTGGACGGAGTAGCTGGCGACTCTTTCGTCGCCGCGGCCGGTTTCGGACAATGTAATGCTGACTGCGTTGTTTATCGCGATACCGTCGGTGTAAGATGAGAACAGCTCGCCGCCTTTAACCATCAGTCCGCCATAATTGCCGCGAATCCACCCGCCGAAAAGGTCGCCGTGAATACCGAGGCCCATATGCGCCGCCTGGCCTTCGCCGAGACCGCCCATTGTCGGTCTTGCGCGACCGCCGCCACTCGCATAAGCGCTCGAGCCATATACGCCGTAGTGCGTTCCCGCGGAATTACGGTAACCGAGCGAACCCCATTGAGTAGGTGGATTACCCGAGGAACTCCCGCCTATAACGCCGCCTGTGCGGTTATTCCCATCGTCAAATCTGTAGCCGCCGACTCCGAAAGCGTATTCTATACCGTAGAAGGTATAGCCTTTCACACCGTAACGCCCATGGAAACATCCATAGCCATTCCCAGACGAATTAGAACTACTTCCCCTGTAAGCGTAAATAACCGCCGAACCGGGCGCGCCGGAAGTGCCGGATGAATCGTTATAAGCCGAAACATATAACCCGTAAGTAGTGCCATCATAGTCGTAATCCTGATAAACGTATCCGCCATAGGGGCCGTCGTAAGCGAAATAGAAATAGTTGTCGTCGGATATTCCGTCGCCGTTATCCAGCCTGCCATAAATTCCGTATGTCGAACTGGCTAGATAGCTATAGCAATTCTCATCAGTCCCAATAGTGTTATTCCTTGCGTAGACTCCGTAAGAACTACCGCCGAGATACGCATATATACTGTCGCTATATTGGGCGTAAGCGCCATAATCGGGCGTGCCGAGCTCGCCGTAGTGATTTGCGCTTGTATTTATACCATGAACGCCAACGCCACCAGCGTTGTAGTTTTTCCCAAATACACCGTAGCCCGTTCCGTAATTGAAACCGTAGACACCGTAAGACGAATTACTCGCCAAATTATCTTGCATCCCGGCGGATAAACCCCAACCATTTCCAGCGGAATTATTTTGAATATAAACCATGGCTACGTTAGTGTTTCCTTCGAAATCAACCGTGTTAATATTCCCTGTCGAATTCCAATTGGTTTCGCTTGTTACGTCGTTTGTGGCTTCCAGTTTAAGGTATCCGTCGAGGTTACCGGTAATTGTCAGGTCGCCGTCGATATAAGTATCGCCGGTAATATCCAGCGGGTAAGAGGGACTTGCATTGTGGATACCCACTCTCGGTCCGGTTCTGGTAACAGTTAGGACAGTGTCTGTATGAGGCCAGGTTGAACAGCCTTCGGTAAGGTCGAGGCGATTATTATCGCCATCGTGGACGAACGCGTAACCGCAAATATCTACGTCGCCGTAATCCTCGTTGAAAGCGATAATACCCGAATTAGCGAAATTGAAGTCCGTATTACCTACCATAATACGGCCACCGTTTGTGCCGTTCGCAACTGTTAGTTCGAATGTTGGGTCAGTCACACCGATGCCGGCATTACCGGCGATGTAAACATCTCCATTAAACCAACCGGCATAATCCGAGCCGTCGTTTCTATAAGCTAGAGCACCGAATGTCAAGGGCGCGCTCTGGAATGCGCCGACAACCGCACCGGTAGTCTCAGCTACGCTCCAATTTAGGCCATAGAGACCCGCCCTGAATTTGGCGGCGGTCTCGTTAATACCACAAACACCCGCGCCACCGATACCCCCCCAATTCCAATCGGTACCATCGGTAGCGTCACCAAACAGGTTCGAGCCTACTATTCCGAATTGGTGTGAAGAGCTGACTGGATCGGGATACGCGCTGAACACAGTTGGATTCGTTGGATCATCGTAGACGAAAACGGTCGTGGCGTTCTGTTGCAATCTCGAATCGCCCAACGTGCTGCCGTCGGGTGTCCAGAGCGGGACATAATTGAGCGTTCCGCTTCCACCGACACCCGCGCCAACCGCTGTCAAATCGACCCAGCTTGTGCCATCGTAATAATAGAGGTTATGAGCTGTAGCGTCGGCATATACCGCGCCCTCGGCGGCAGCCGGAGCGGTGCCGGGGACAAGCATTATTCCCGGGTCGAAATCTCCGCCGTAGTCTTGTGTGCCAAGACGACCACTCGTGCCTGTATTGTTGTGGTATCCACGAACACCTGCGAAATCTTCCATGCCGTCCGCTACACCGAGCACGCCGTTTCCGCCATCACGGGCGTAACCGTAGACAGCGTCGACATAATACTCTGTATAACCATAAACGCCGGCTCCGCCCCAACCCTCGGGATGTCCAGCCGGGTCGCCGCCGTAACCGAGATAACCGATACAGGAATCTGCGGGGCCGTAATCGCCAAGTCCTCTAATCGCAGTTCCGACAAATCCGCCGAAGTTGTTCACGATAAGGGATGTTTCCTCGCCGGTATCGAAAGCCTGGATATTAGCATTATTATTCGCGAATATATAGGGGTCGGTCGCATGGTCTGTCCATTGGCCCGCGCCACCACCACCAATTAACGGCTGCCATACTGCACCGTCATAAACGTAAAGCTCGTTGTCGGCGTTGTTATAATAAACCTTGCCCTCGGCTATCGGTGGGGAAGCAGGAATAGGGACGAACGTTACAGCGATAGGGTCGATTTCCTGTGTAACCGTGAGATTTCCGTCGATAATCGCGTTACCGACGACCTCGAGTTTCTCGCTGGGTGTGGCTGTTCCGATACCGACCGAATCTCCCGGGGACATCGGATATAAGTAATTTACGTTTCTTGCCCAATCGTTATCGACGATACCGCCGGCTACGCTGTCCGCAATCGCCGCGCGGAACGAATACGGACTCGAAAGCAGTTTGACTCTCGGAGTAAGCACAGCGCCATCGACCTCGATTTCGAGCCATAAGTCGGCGCCGAACGGCAGATTAATCGGGGAAATCGAACCGAGAACGACATCGAAAAGCCCCTTGACAATCGGAACTCCCGGCGGGTCCGGATGCGTCTCCGTCCACAGAAGCACACCCGCGGTCGGGTCGTCGTAGATTCTGAAAACGAACGGCAGTGTGTCGTTGATACCGACACCGGTCGCGTCGGTGAGTTTGCCCTGATACTGCATCTGCCTCGGCACGGCGAATACCGAAACCGCGAAAATGCCGGTCAGAAGCAGGATAAAAATAGCTCTGTGGTAGGACATCTTTCCTCCTTGAGTTCTGCGCGGGATAAAAATCCCCGACACAATATTTAACAAATGGGATATTTTAACGGATTCCCCAAAAAGCAAAAGCGAAGATACGATATAAGAAATACTAACGCAAGCGAAATCGGAGGGAAGCACAGATTACACAGATAAAAAAGGGCGACCGCGTCGCCCCTACAAATTCCCGTAGGGGTTTGATTAATCAAACCCCTACGCCATTCTACATTATACATTCTACATTACATCTATCCCCACCAGCCCCACGGCCTCGCCCTCGACGCCGTCGTGGAATGCGGTAACCCAGATATAGACCGTGTTCCCCGGCGCGGGCGCGAAAATCCCGACCTCGAGCGTGATTATCTCGTCAAGCTCCGGCTCCGCCGGTCGCGGTGGCGATAGCTATTGCCATATCGATATAATCTTCGAGGCTTTTCTTGGCTTTGGTCGTCATCATGTTCTCCCTTTCCCTTCCGGGATGTTAGTTGCGTTGATTGGCTTACGATACTTACGATTACAATAAACGTATTTATACTCCGATATGTCAACCCTTTTCTTAATTACCCTCCAATATCATCTCCTCGATATTGCGCTTGGTTTCTATTCAATAGGCCTACTGGTTTGGGATAATTGAGCGCAAACTGTCATTCCTTATTTTATCATTATCAAGTAAAAGGTTTGTGGCAATAAATCCAGCATATGTATTGTTTTCGTAGTGAGCTTCAAAGTAATCATTTAGACCCAATATATTTGAAGCTATGATATTTTCGAACTCGAAACAATAAATATCAGCTCTGGGTTTAGTTAGAATAGCATTCGAAACAAAATTCCCATCCTTATAAATTTCTACATTCTGTATCTTTCCTCCTTCACTTTGCGTTAATTGTGTTTCTATTTCATTATCTCCATCCAGACCGCGTGGCGGAGTTTCGCGTCCTCTTTGGGGTTGAAGATGCCTTCGAGTTCGTCGTCGAGAATCTTCTGGACCTCGTCGAAGGATTCTTTTAATATCGGATAGAGTTTTTCGAGTTCCTCGTCGCTTTGCGGGATTGCGATTTCCGATATGCCCGAACGGGCGATAAGGGCGATATATTTCGCTTCAAGCTCCGAACGGCACTCGAAAACCTCTTTGCCGGCTTTCACTACCCAGCCCATAAGCTGGTGCTCGACTATCGCCTCCGCGCCGGAGGGGAACGCTATTGTCTTTAAATCGTCGCGCGTGAGGATTTTCTCTTTGTATAGCACGCCCGGAATCTCGCCCTCGATGTGTTTGATAACGTTCTGCACGAACGGCTTAATTCTCACGCCCTCTTTGGTCTTTTTGATTTTCTTTACGCTATTCGCCTTGTCGAGGCGGGATTTCACGAGGTCGATAACGGCGCGATAGACCTCGAGTTGCTCGTCGTCGGTGAGGCCGAGAATATCGCCCATGATTATTTTGTCGAGTTCCCGCCGGTCGGGTTTGACCTTATCGAGTGAAACCTCGTCGGGCGAAGACGCGCCGAGTTCTTTAAATATGCTTTCGCAGCTTGTATCTAATAGACGTTCGTAAAATACTAATAATTGTTTTTTTTGATTTGCCTTTATTTTTTTTAAAACAGGAATCGGCAAAACAGAAACAACAGCAACATCTATATCAGCTATAGCTTGCGCACCAGTTAACTGCCTACAAGTAAATTCAGTTAGAAACCTTGTTAAGGTTGAATTCAATAACGCACCAACGATTGGGGTATCTTCTGTTGATTTAGGAATAACGCCATAGAGTTTTTTATCTTCGAATATACCTTCATTAAGCATTACTGGCATTCTCTCGCCTACTTTAGCTGGGAATATTAAAGGGGCGTATTCCCAATCATTACCAATACTATACCATGGAGACCTTGTTGCGCAAGTTGGCCTTTTACTAAATCCTTTTTCCTCACCCCATTTGATATATTCCTTCAAATTCTTGCTTTTAATCTTCGATTTTTCCTTATGACAAATTATTACTTTATATTTAAGTTTCGTTTTATCGACGCGGTATGTTTCAACTTCCTTCAATGAGAATATTATCTGTTCAAGGTATTCTTTTTCTATTCCGCGCCTCTTTATCTCCTCTTCTGTGAGGTAAAAGAACTCGTTCGCGCCGGTCGTAAATCCACGCCGCACATCGGCGACCTCTTTTAGCGGCACGAGCTTGCCCTTGCCCTTTTCGAGAATCTTAAAGAAAATCTCCGGCGCGCGCAGGTATTTGCCCCATTTCGCGCCCACGAATTTTCGTTTTTCCTCGTCCCAGCCCTCGTCCCAAAGTTCGCCTTGCTGTTTGCAGTAAACGCGAAGGTCGTCGTTCTCGTATGTATCGAAATGCGCGAGGATTGTTTTGCGCAAATCGCCTATCGCCTTTATGCGCTCCAGCTTCTTTTCCCACATATCGTGCGTCGGTGGTATGAAATGCCTAAGCGGCTTTTTCAGATAGACGAAACGAACGGTGTTATCGTTCCGCGCCTTTTCGTCGTTGCACTTTTCGAGAATGACTATGCAGGTGTTGACATCGGCCTCCTCGAACCACCGCTCGACCTTGGACTCGATAATCGCCGTTATCTTGTAGTTTTTCAGGAAGAACTCTTGCATGCCCTTGCCGTAATCGACATCGAGCCACGAATTGGAGACTATGAAACCGAACCTTCCGCCGTCTTTGAGAAACTTCCAGCCGTGGACGAAGAAATAGGCGTGGACCCCCGCGCGTTTGGTGATGTTGGCGATTTTATTGGAACCGACCATCAACGCGCTTTCAATTAGGTTCTGTTTGTATTCCGCGAGGTCGGGCGAGACATCGGCGATTTCCTCTTGCCTCGTGTATGGCGGGTTGCCGACGATGGCGTCGAACCAGCGGGGATAAATAACCTCTCGCTCCTCTACGCCGAGTGTTTTCGCGCGGCGCTTTCTCCATTTTTCGAGGTCGCACCCCTCCGGGCCGACGTGCATGGTGAAGAAATCTTCCTGCAGAATATTCGGATAGTTCTTATCGACTTCGAGTGCGTTAATCGCAAGGTTGATTGTCGCAAGGTGCGCGGGGAATTTTGCAATATCCGTTCCCCATATGTTCGAGAGAATGTCCTCGTGCTTGAGCATCTGGTTGTCCATCTTCTTGTGCTGGTAAGTCCGCACGAGGAAAGTCCCCGCGCCGCATGCGGGGTCGAGCACCTTGTCGTCTTCGCTCTTCAAACAGAACGATAGAATTAAATCGACGACATCAGCGCTGGTGAAGTATTGGCCTAAATAGTGGCGCTCTTCGGCGGGGATGAGGCTTTCGAATATTCGCCCGATAATATCATAGCCAAGCGTCGAGAAGTCGTATCGATTAAGGACATAGACAAGCTCTTTAATCTCGTTCACGACCTCTTCGACATCGGGGATGGCCAGCTCGTCTATGAAGTCGGTCGTGTAGATAGTTTCGTAGTTTATCTCTTCGAGAATCAAGTTGAAATAACCCTGTAATTGCGCTTTAAGGAGCGGGCCTCGTGTTAAATCCTTATCGAGTCCTATCTTATCGAGTGTCTTCGGGCGTTTCGCCTGCAAGAGGTTATAGAAGATAACCTTATTGACTATTAGGTATGCGGTTTGCCTTGCGGCTTTGTCGTAATAAGAGTCCTGATCCGCGAAATGCCAGCTTTGGTCCGCGAACCAGTCGCGGAGTTTCTTTGCGAATTTCTTATCCTTGTGGTATTTGTTATAGATTATGTCTTTGTAATACCTTGCAAGAACGCGAATCTTCTCCTGAAGGCGATAGATAAGAAGTTCATCGACGGCATGTCTCGGCCTCGACTCCTCGCCGTGAACGTCGGCATACAGCGCAAGCAGGAATTGCTTTAGCCCGTTGAACATCGGAGTTCTATATGCCGGCTTTTCTATCTCGTCGAGGTCTTCTATAGTCGAAAGGTCGTATTTGTTGATTATCTGTTCTTCTTCGGGTATCGTGGGGTCGTTTGCCTTCTTTGTATCCCACCAGATAAGCTTTTTAAAGTTCAGCGTGCAGAAATACGGCGATTTTCTTTCGTTCGCTTTCTTTCGCGCGTCCTCTTTGAGTTCGGCAGAAAAAACATCCCATGAGGGGATTTTCGCTTCGATCATGCAGAGGGTTTTCTTGCTTCTCGGTGTTTCGGTGAAGAATATATCGCTTCTTCTTTTGCTAAGAACCTTTTTTGTTTCGACTTCGGCAACGCCGAAACCGAGATTCTCGTCGGCGATAATCTCGTTAATCCATTCAACGAACTTTGCCGCGCAAGTCCACTCGGTTTTATGCACCGCGCTATCGAAGGAATCGGGCACGGAAACTTCTTTACCCTTTATCTTGCTGTCTTTGCTCATCTAAAACCTCATGGACTATTCGCCTTGCTATCTCGAAAGCCGCGGCGATTCTTATAATCTTTACATCGCCAAGCCCCTTAATGTCGAGAAGCCTGTCGAGTCTTTGATTTGTCAAACCCTTGAACGAACCGAATTTCTTAATTAGGTCTTCCGCTATTTTCTCCGCCGATCTTCCTTTTATTCCCGAACCGATGATAATCGAAAGAAGCTCGACATCGCTCAGCTTGTCGGGGCCGAGTTCGCGGAGTTTTCCGCCTGCGTGCGTCCAGTTATTATCTTCTGGTTCTGTCATGGTCATAATTTAATTTGGTTTGGGGGGGAATGCAAGTGAAGAATTGGGAGTGGGTTTATTGTAATCCCCCCTTTGGTTCCCCCCTTATTAAGGGGGGCAATTATTTCGGGCGGCTGAGGTGGCCGCCAATCCCCCTAAATCCCCCTTTGACAAGGGGGACTTTGTTGCGGTATATATATTATTATTAACAATATAAGTTCGTAAATAGTATTTTGCGAAATTCGGCGTAAGTCGTTGGTATATATAGCTTCCTTCCAGTGAAACAATCAGTTCCTTCGGGTGATTATTCCGCTCCTTCCAGTGTTTTAAGCGTTCCTTCGGGTGATTTATGGCTTCCTTCCGGTGATTATCCCCCTCCTTCCAGTGTTTTGTCAAGTCCTTCCAGTGATTTTCGGCCTCCTTCAGGTGATTTTTGCGCTCCTTCGAGTGATTTGGGGCTTCCTTCCAGTGATTTTTGGCTTCCTTCTGGTGATTTTCACCCACTTTTTTGAGCGAAATCGAGGGAAAAGGGGCCGAATCGAAAAATCTGTCAAGAATATTCCGGGCAAAATCGGGAAGAAGGGCGTATGCAATAAGCCCCTACAAATATGCGGGCGACCACAAGGGACCGCCCCTACGGATAGTCCATAGCACTCCAGAACCATAGCATTTTAGAACCTATCCTTTTACGCTGCCGAGTGTCAACCCGCTGACAAGCCAGCGGCTTAGGATTACGAACAGCACAACTACCGGCACGCTCACGACAAAACTCCCTGCGGCATAAAGCCCCCATTGCGTGGACATATTCCCCTGGAACATCTTCAGACCGACCGGCAGGGTGAACATCGACGGCTCCTGCAGAATCACCGCTGCGACGATATACTCGTTCCAACTTGCCATAAAGGAGAAGAGCGCGGTGATTACCAGCGCAGGCGCGGCAAGCGGCAAAATCACGCGCCACCACGCAC
>Ga0180301_10002391_pt1 | contig 14728 bp, 12 predicted proteins | sample GuaBasSediGuay16_FD_121797 | JGI IMG/M metagenome (GOLD analysis project Ga0180301, IMG submission 121797) | Subseafloor sediment microbial communities from Guaymas Basin, Gulf of California, Mexico - Guay16, Core 4569-2, 12-15 cm | ecosystem: Environmental > Aquatic > Marine > Hydrothermal...
ACGTTAAGGGTCGTCATATCAAGGAGATAAAAACGGGCGTTAAGGGCTACATTCTAAACAAGAGCATGTTTATCGAAAGATTTAAGGAGTTGATCTTGAATGAGGGAGGTAAAATTCTCCACGGAATTTATGTAACCGATATAGACCCTGAAAAAGGCAAGGTTGTGGATTCAAAGGGGAACTTGTATGAGGCAGACTTAATAGTAGATGCAGGAGGTCATCTCTCAGTCACTCAAAAGAAGAGGATATTGGACTACGGAAACTATAGACTTACTCCAGCAGCTCAATGCTTATGTAAGGTCAGAGATATGGATTATGAACAAATCCACTTAAATTATTACGACGATGGATATGCTTGGGTTTTCTTTAAGAATGAGGAGATCGCAAACGTTGGAGCTGGAAGATTCAGGACAAATGCTGTGAGGTCCCTAGAGAAGTTCATTAAGGATCACAAGTTCAAAATCGTCAGCAAGATAAGGGTGGATAGCGTCTCAACCGGAGGTATAATACCGAGGTTCTCTTATAAAAAGCTTAGAGTGGCTGGAGAAGCAGCTGGAATGGTATTTCCCCACTCAGGTGAGGGAATAAGACCGGCCATTATTGCTGGAATGCTATCGGTTGGAGAGAACTATGAAGAAAAGTATATGAAGAGAATAGGGAAAAACATCCAAAGATATATGGTCTTCCAGAGAATACTTCTCTCGGAGTTCACGGAGTCGGATGCCCTAGATTTTGCATCGATAGTTGACGAAAAAATAGCAACTAAGCTGTTTCGTGGAGATAGGTTCATAATTAACCTAAAAATGCTTACAAAGCCAAGATTAATCCTTAAACTACTTCCCTTTGCGCTAAAACCTCTAAAATTTATCTTTTCTTAATACCTAGTGTTATTGATGTCGAATTTAATCGAATGTCCAAAGTGCGGAGCAAAGAATCCTAAAGAAGCAAAATTTTGCCTAAATTGCGGAGCTAGGCTTTTGAGGTATCGGGAGCCTCGTTCACAGATCGAAACCGTGAAGTATTTATTCATTGTTTCCCTGATCTACATAACCCTTTCTTTCATGTCTAGAACACTTTGGGCGAATTACCTATTATACATTCCATTTCTGCTTGGCTTCATTATAGGGTTACTAACGATAGTTCTTTTTAAAAAAAGGATCCAATCTAAGCTTACATGGTTTTTGCTTGTAGCCTACTCATCGCTTGGACTTACTCCAACGCTGTTTGTCCTTTATGCTGGATTGAATGCAGGAGATGGTTTGTTTAGTTCAGGAATCATAATTTTCTCAGCTCTTCTCCTAAAGCTAATTTTGGATAGAGGGAAGTTTCTTTGAATAAGTTAAGCTTTGAGGAAATAATAAAAAAGGACAGATTAAAGATGTATGTTCATATAGAGAGCTCTCCAGAGCAATTGATAAGCTCTTATATGGATGTTTTAAGTAAGTTCTCTCCAAATGGACAAAAGCTATTCGACAATTTGATTTTTGCTGGCATGGGCAGCTCAGCAACAGCTGCCTTTGTAGTATGCGAGTGGCTCAGGGAAAAAACGTCGATTCCAATTTATGTTATCAAAAAACATATTCTTCCAAACTTCGTCTCCACTAAGACCTTAGCAATAATCGTCAGTAAAAGCGGGGAGACCGTAGAGACCATTAAGGCCTTTAAGGATGCCTTAAAGAGAAAGGCTGAGGTGATATGCGTGTCATGCGGTGGGACGTTAGAGAAATTGGCTTTAAAGAATAATGTTAAGCACATTAGGACAAAATCAACACCTTTCAGCAGGACCACTACATTCACGCTTATAGGGGCTCTTATAGCTGCCATGGAGAAAATACTTGGCTTAAAAGATGTTAAAAAAGAAATTAAGCAAAGCTACGATAATACGAGGAAGCTTGTTAGGGAAATAGGAGTTCACGTCCCGATCGAGGAAAATTACATGAAGAGATACGCAGAGAAACTTAAGGACAAAAGAATTCACATACTAACTACGCCTAAGATGCATGCCGTTGGTGTCAGATTATTACAACAACTTAATGAGAATAGTAAAATTGGGGCCTATTATGGATCTCTGCCAGACGCCCTTCATAACTACATAATGCAAAAAAGAGGCGAGAAGGACATATTGGTCGTCATTAAAAGCAGCTTGGAGGACGAATTTATGACCCTGGCCCTGAGGGAATTTATCAGGATGACCAGATGCGAGATCCTTGAAATCACAGGGTTTGGGGGCGTTTATCTTTCTCAAATATTGACTGCGATGTTAAAATCGGATTATCTCTCCTTCTATTTGGCCTTAGCCCTTGGAGTTGATCCATCACAAACTCCTGCCATAGCTGAGGTAAGAAAGGTGATGAGGGAGAGGTTTCCGTTGAACGTTTTTAGTCGGAGTCCCAAAAATCGGTTAAAAGGAGAAGCAAAAGGGTGAGCACCTCCATCAAGAATAGAGCTATGTTAAAGAGGACGTAAATCCAATCGGCCCTTAAAAAGTTTGTCAACCCCATTAGCTTTAAGATCTCAATAACCCCTTTTGATTTAGGTTCAAATGATCTGAACCAAAAAGATACATCAAAAATCCAGAGCCAGAAAGCAGGAAATAAAGCTATTAGGACAGAAAATAGCTTCTTGATTGGATTTTTTCTGCTTAAGCCGATTATTATTATAAACGGGATATATAGGACAAGATATTGATAATTTACAGCATAGGCCATAGTCAAAAAGGCCAAAGAACCTATCAATGCAGATTTTTCTAATGAATATCCTTTTTTAAAAGCTATAAAGCCAATTATGGCCGTCATTATAGCTAATAGAGGAAGACTTAATCTATAAACGTCGATCAATCTAAAACTCAGCCCGAAGATATTTATCGTGTCCAAGCCTAAGCTTTCATGCAAATACGTTAAGACGGTGAATATTCCCTCAAATGAGTAGCATAAAGGAAGATGGTAATACGGGTTAAACCTTACCAACCATGTTGCCCTTAGATAATTCAACGGGGAGGACATGAAAAACGGGAGATTTATCACCGAAAATGATGATATAAATCCTAAAATAGCCTTAAAAAGCTCTTTTCTTTCTACGTTCTTAAAAAATGATGAATAAACAATGAATAAGGGGAATAACGTATGTTGTTTCGTGGAAATAGCTAAACCAGCCATAATTGATCCTAAAAAATGCCTTTTCTTCTTTAAGAGGTAAACAGAGGCTAAAAGAAAGAGAACAGCTAGAGAATCAAATTGTCCAAATATCGCTGATTGGTAGATAACCGCTGGATTGAAAAACCAAGTTAAAAAACCTAAGATCCCCCTGAATTCCCCCTTCCCTTTAAGTTGAAGGTAGATAAAAATCCCACAAATCAAATCCGCTAATATTATGTACAGCTTCACACCAATTATCCACGCCTCAACAGTTGGTCCTGAAGCTTTAGTGGCTAGATAAACGGTCTCTAATAGGAGTATCCATAGGGGAGGATAGGGATAAGGCCAAGGATAGGTCCAGTAAATTTGAGGAGTTAAGGCGTAGTCATAAAACCTTAAGGTCGTTTCATGGAAGGTTTTTGCGAATCCCCAAAATTGATATACGTCCGGTCCAGCTGATATCCCCGCAATGGAGAGCCTCACGATGAGACCCAAAATTATCAGAAAAATCAAGACAAGTAAAGAAGTGCTGATCTTTAAGCGCTTAATCCTTACATTTAACATAAGCTATAAAGTATCTTAGCAGGAGCTCTTAAAAATGGTGATTTGCTTGGGGAATTTAGATGAGATCGCCGAGGAGGAATTCAGCATAGTAGGTTATCTTAGAGGTTTATCCTCTTTTCTCATATCAACTGTTTTGCTCTTTCTTTTCTTCACTTATCTCGGAATGATGGCCAATAGGCTTTTCTTCTCAGAAGTAATTCCTATGCTAAACCCAATAAAGGAGTTGGTTCGTTATTTGAAGGGCCTTAATGAAATTGAGATGTTCCTAGTGGTTTTCCTTAACAACTCGATAAAGGGATTGCTAAACATAGTATTAGGAGTGCTCTTTGGAGTTTACCCTCTGGTCTTCATAGTTATAAATGCCTTCGTAGTAGGCTTCACGGCTGAATATATATCCGCCTCTCAAGGACCGCTTGTCGCCGCTTTAGGTTTAATTCCTCATGGAATATTGGAAATACCAGCTGTTTTAATCTGTGCAGCGATGGGCTTTAAAATGGCGGTGGAAACAATTAAATCGATCATCGGCAAGGGAAAGCTTGAAATTGAAATTAAAAAGGCCTTAAAAGTTTATTTGTATCTAATCCTTCCGCTTCTCCTGATAGCCGCTTTTATCGAGGTGTTCATAACACCGCATTTAATAGATTTCGCTATTTCGCTTAAAATGCATCCATCCCTTCTTCCTTAGCTTAATCTCCTCATTATTCCTCACTAAGAATACCCCGCTACCCTCAACAACTTTTCCTATCCTATAGATCTCTAATCCTCTCCTACTAAACTCCTCCTTAAATCGATCCCAACAATCCCCTTTGACCGTAAATATCAGCTCAAATTCCTCTCCTCCCTCAAAAACCAATTCATTTAGGCTAAATTCAAACTTCTTACATTCGTCCTCTAATCCTGGGTAAACAGGGGGTTTATCCACTACTATTCTCACCTTGCTGGTATCTGCTATCTGATAAAGGCTTAAAGACAGCCCATCGCTCGAATCAATCGATGACGTGACAAATCCGGTTGAAATAGCTGTTAGTCCCTCAATTAACTTGGCTTTAGGTTCCAAGACTAGTTTAACAGCCTTCTTCTCAATATAATTCTCAGCCTTATGCCCAGCTAATAAAATTCTCAGGTCAAGTGACTGAAGACCAAACAGGCCAGTAACAGCGACGATATCCCCAGGTCTGGCGCCATCCCTACCTAAAATCCTGTTTGTGTACCCAAAGCCGCAACAGCTTATAACCAAATCCCTTGATTCGTTTGTATCTCCCCCAATAAGTTTAAACGAATATTCTTCAGACGCTCTCCTTAATCCTTCAGCTATCTCCTCAGCCTCCTTTATGCTGTATCGTCTGGGCATGGAGATCGAAAACACCATACCCACGGGCTTTACTCCTTTAGACGCTAAATCGCTAATAACTGAAACAGCTGCTTTTCTACCAGCCTGGATTAGGTTCATTGATGGCGGTATATCCGTTTTATCAACTAAAGTATCTATGCTTATAGCCAGAAATTTCCTTTGAGCTAGCTCGATGAAAGCAACGTCATTTGGAGCCCAGAACCGGCCCTTATAAATTCTTTCAGCCATAACCCTAATTATTTCCCATTCGTCGATCATTCAACAATAAATCTGATCAATAAGTATAAGAACGTGTTCGGGAGCGATATTAAGGAACTCCTCTTAATTTCATTGAATTTTAGAGCTTAAACTTCAAAAGCTCGACTTGATTTTGCCCTCCTATTTTTCTGATTTTTACAAATCCTTTTCTCTCCAATCTTCTTAGAATTCTCCAGGCAGTGGATTTCGGCAATTTAAGGGCTTTTTTAACCTCAGCTTCCATTATCCTTCCACCCCTGCTCGCTATTAAATTAATTACCTCTCTTTCTCTCGGATCAAGCTCCATCAAGGCTAAGGCCCTTCTCCTTCTTAATACTATTATTATCGCCGCTATTATCACGATGGCGATCGCTGATGATAAAAGTGCCTCTGTCGGGATAATTGGCACCGCGGGTCCAGGACGTGTGATCGGAGGCGTGGGCTTAAACGGCGCTAAAATATAACTTATCTCCCAATATCCAGGGCGAATCTTTAAGGTAGTTCTTCCATCTATTGATTTTATCTCATCTGGTAAGTTATTAAAATAAATTAGTGATGAGTTCTCCGGTAAAGTTATGAGGATATGATACGGGGCATTTATGATCAAAGTCCATACATCTCCCTCCTTTCTCGTTAAATCTCCAGCATCATATTCCACGGAGATATCCGTAGCGCCTAGGGTATATATTGTTAAATTTCTGCCGTTTAACTCGTAATCTATGAGTTCTGAGTCACCTAACACGATCAAAAATTCAGGCTTTTGCGTCAGAATCTCGATCTGTACAAATGGGATGGTTTCATTCACCTCTAATTTGACCGTTATGTGAACATAGCCGTCTCGATATACAAATGCTTTAACTTCCTTTACATCATAAGTAGAGGCCCCAAGAGGGAACTTTAGGATAAAAGAAAAGATAATAATCGGGACTATGAGATACCTAAGTTTTCTTAATATCAATTTCAATTAGATATAGGTATAAGCTGATTTAAATTGAATGAAACTTGGGTTTCATTGGCTGAAACCGTAGTTCTATAGGGTTCTTTATCTTAAAGATAAGCAAATAAATAAAATTGTGATGAACGCGATATCGATTAAGTTGTTAAGTGCGGGGCTTCTTATTCTTCTGTCTTTAGGAACGATAATTCCAACAACCACAACTGCTCAAGTGAACTTAGCGTTTGAAAAAACGTTAAATATAGCCGAAAAGGCGTTAGATAATGTTAAAAAGGCAATGGACATTGCTAAGAGAAAAGGTGTAGAAATACCTGAAAATTTGCTCTCCATTTATCTAAATTCGGCTGAATTAATAAATAAAGCTAAAACAGAGACCAATATATCGGTTGCAATATCCTTATTGATTCAGGCGATGAGGAATCTCAAAACAGTCATGATAAACATACAAGTCCTGGTAGAAAAAGCTGAAGGAGCAGCTGTTGGGCTGGAAGTGGAGGAAGAAGCTATAATCAATGGGTTAAATAAGGCTGAGGAAAAAAGAAAGAAAATTCATGAAACAATCGAGGATTTAAATCAAAGAAGGGAGAATATAGCAGGAAAAATTGAAGAGTTAACGGGAGAAATAGCTGATATAAGAAACTTAAAGAATATCGCGAAGAGCTTAGTTCAAGAGATTACTATATGGTATAATGCTGAGGAGGACACGGCAAACAGCCTAATATCCAGTGAACAGGATTATATAGTGTGTTTTGAGCACATAGGGGATATTAGAGGAGAGTTTAGGGAAATTTTTGAGGAGTTCGTTAGAAAGGGACCTACCGCAAACATAACTGTTTACATAGAATTGGTTGGGGACTATGTTAAGAAGATTCTAAACACAGCTGAAGCTCACAACATAACAATTCCAGCGGAAACCATGTCTAAGCTTGAAGAAGTTCTTAATTTACTAAGCGAGGCTGAAGAGGATAGAGTTAGGGCCTATATGTTATTAATGGATGCCATGAACGAGCTCACTCAAGTTATTAGGGAGTTTTACGATTTTCTGCTTGAAAAGCGCTATGAAATAAGGAACAGAATAGAAATGGAGCTTAATCGATCAGCTAGTTATGTTGAAGGAAGGCTTAATCAGCTAGGAGATCATATAGCCTCCCTAAGAGATCTAAACATAACAATTCCAGCGGAAACACTTACGATCTATCACGAGGTTAATAAGACATTTACTTTAACCTTGGCCCTCGAGAACAAATCATTAGCCCTAGAAAATACGTTAAACCTGCTTGTGAACATAACAAAGGCTCTTAACAAATCAATAGAGCACTTAACCGAGGTTTGCATTGCTCATGAGGGAGAGATAGAAGTCCTTGTTGAGAGAAGCTTATCGGAAACGATTAATGCGACGAGATCGGTAGAACTCGATTTAGAGCTATTGATCAATCGATTAATTGAACTGAACATAACCCTTCCAACGGAGATCGAACAAGATGTTAACATCGCCATTGAGCTTAAAGAAGCAGCTATCGAGGAGAAAAACGAAACAAAGGTGCTAATGGCCTTAGAAACTCTTAAACAAATAGCTGATGATATAAGGAATTATTTAAAAGAAAGAGCCGAGGAGAGGTTTGATGAGATAATAAGCGCTATTGAGGAGGCCAAGGGAAGAGTAAGGGCGAAAGTGAAGGAGTTGTTTGAAAGGGAAATAGCCATTCCTCCAAACATAACGGCTAGAATAAATGCAGCAGAAGAAGCATTGGATGATGCCATTGCTACTAGAAACTTGACGCTAGCCTTAGCCGTTCTCGACATGTTTAACGAGATCCATGTAGAGCTATTAAGGAGCGTTAGGGAGCATTCGCTTAAGGCCGTTGGTTTAAAGGTAGCTATCGAGAGGGCTCATGAGAGGATCAGATGGTTAATGGACATCGTGAAGAGGGCTAATTTATCCGATGAAAAAATGCCGATCCTCATAGAGGCAAATAACACGCTGTCCCACGCTGAGGAATTGCTTGAGGGCGGATATATAAATGAAAGTGCCATCAGCTTAGGGAAAGCCTATCAGTTGATGTCTAATGTCACAAGGCAATTACATGAGCAAGCAAGGCTACATGCTGCAAAAAGATTATCGAATTTTATCGTCAAAATGAAGGAACTGATGGATAAAGTTGATGAGCTGATTACGAGAGCTCAGGAAGCTGGCAGGAACGTAACTCAAGCTACCATCTTAGTTGATCGCGCTAGGATTTTAATCGAGGAGGCGATGGAACTGCCGTTTAAACAAGCGATATTAAAGATCAAGGAGGCAAGGGACTCATTGTTCATAGCAATCGAGCTAATTAGAGCTTAGTTTGGCCGTATGACAACCTGGTGAATGTCCATGAAGCGCTATTTGGTCATTTTCCTACTAATCCTTTTAGCGTTCCTTCCTCAAGCATTAATGACGAGGGCAAATGATATAGAGGTTTTTATCGTAAAAAACCAGGAAATAACGGTTTACAATGGGGGATTTGTCTCAGTAAAGATGGAAATAGCCGTAAATGAGACTGTTCCTTTGATAGATTTAAAGCTCTTATCCAAAAACGTTCAATTTATAACCGTTACAACGCCAACCGGGGAACTTTTAGATTATGAGTTAACCGAGGATCATTTGACAGTGTATACACTTGGAGCAAGTGAGTTAATAGTTATTTATGATATCCCAAACTTTGCCGATCACTTTCTGGACATATGGACCATTAACTTTTCCACTCCTTATAATTCAACTCTTATACTACCACAGGGCTCTTTAGTGATATCAATAAACGCTGCTCCTGTGGATGTTCGTCGGGAAGAGGGAAAATCGGTGTTAAGGTTGGTTAGCGGAAGATGGGAAATAGATTATATAATAATCACGGATGTTCAATCTCCTATCGCTCACATAAGCTTTCCATTAAATGGATCGTGTCTTAGAGGAGAGGTAGACATAAAAGTAGAGGTAAACGATGAGAACCTTGAATTAGCTATATTACGCGTTGATGAAGTTCAGTTGGGGCTCTGGACTAAATCTGGAAGTTACGTCTGGACCTTGGATACTTCCGCTTTCAAGGATGGTGCTCACATAATAGCTCTAATTTGCGAGGACATCGCTGGAAATACCGCCAAAGATGCTGTTAGGGTGACAATTGATAACACTTCGCCTTTAATTAAGATAACACGTCCTGAAGAGGGCGAAAAATTAAACACGACTTCCATCACCGTTAAATGGGAGTCACATGACGAGATATCTGGAATAGCAAGGATAGAGTTGCAGCTTGATCAGGAACCATGGATCGATGTGACCGGTAAGAATAGTCTTGACTTGGTTAATTTATACCCGGGAGATCATACGATTAAGATAAAAGCAGTTGATGTTGCTGGCAATATAGCTATAGAGAAGAGGTCCTTCATAGTAGAAGCCCCCATCACGCCAACCCTCACTCCAACCGTAACTCCCACGGCCATTATGAACTACGTAATGGTTGGGATCATCATAGCGGTTTCAGCGATAATAGCGATATTATTAATTGCAAAAAGACGTTAAGTTTCCTTATTCTTTTTATAAATGCTAATGGCCGGTTTTTCTTAATGATTTAAAGGATAAAAATAAGGCGATCAGATACCCCAGATGTAATCATCGGTCATACTGGGACGGTTTCATCATCCGCATATTGATATGCTAACGCGAATCTTATATCTTTAATCTTTTTACTCTCATCTGCACACTTTCCTGAGGCTTAAATCCAGAGGGGGATATGTAGTTTTTGACCGATGATGGAGGTTAAGGATGAGCGCTTAGTGTATTTCATTCCTCCTAAAGTTCTTTTAGTGGATGTTAAAAGATGCTTTGAGAAGACGGGGCTCAAGGTGAACAAGCAGGAAATTTCCAATGATTTTTGGAGAATATCGGGATTTAAAGAGGACTTACAAGTCACCGTGTCGCTACGTCATGAGAAGGTAAAGGTTTTCCCATTCTCAGGTCCTATCCCCGTGAATAAGCTTAGTGCTCATTTAATCGGAGATGAGAGCCAAATAAAGAAGTTCAAGTGGAATTATGAGGTAAGCCTTCTAAGATGCTCATGCGGCTAGCTTAGATTCATTTAACGGCGCTGAAAATCTGTTTTAATTTTTCCATTAGCTTCTTTGTTGTAAGGGCTTTATTCACCGCCAACTCCAGGGACTTGGGCACATCGCACCTAATCAGCCTAGCAAGCCCTTCAGACCCCACGATCTTCAGGGCCATGTCCACGAGTCTATCGCTCTTAATGAAGAGATCGCCTATTTTCCTTAAAAGTAAGGACTTTCCTAAGGATTTCCCAATTTCCCTCCTCCATAGTCTCTCATATCCTTCTAAAGATGTCCCGTTTAGTATATGGGAAGAGACCACTTCTCCAGCTATTTCTCCTGCTATCATGGCTGTTGGAACGCCCCCTCCGACATGAGCTAATACTTGGCCTGCAGCATCTCCGACCACAAGCACGTTTTTATATTGAGTTTTAGGAATAGGGCCACCAACAGGAACCACCCCTCCGATTATTGATCGAGTTTTTCCCCTTAGAAGCTTCTTTGAAGCTATTGGATGTGCTTCAATTAGTCTTCTAAGGTAATCCCTCATGCTTATTCCCCCCTTCCTAAAGCCAATCCTTGTGCCCAATCCGACATTGGCTCTATCTCTTCCCTTAGGGATTATCCAGGCAAATCCCCCTGGACTGTAGCTAGATCCCCAATACATCTCACAGACATTTTGTTCCAAATTTAGGCCTGACATATAGCTCTGGATAACCGGGCTTCTGTCCTCTAATCTCGTTATCTCTAGTCCTAAATTCCTAGATATAAGTGAAAAAGCCCCATCAGCTGCTATTAATACCTTAAAAAGTACGTAGATGATTCTTTCATTTTTTCTTACAATTAGCTTATTTTTACTTAAATCCACTCCAATTGCCCTGCACTTTGTCCATACATCGCATCCATTAGCGACAGCCATTGAAACAAGCTCTTTATCAAACTTTGATCTATCTATTACGCAAGCTTCAAAGTCAAATTCGAAGATCGATCCTGACGGCGACACAAACCTTATCTTCTTGCATTTATTAACTGAAAATCTTCTTGTTAGCTTGATGAAATTATTCAAATGACTTGTTTCAGGGATAAGTCTTTTTATTTCCCCTTCAGATGGCATGTATTCCCCACATTGAACGGGTTTTCCTATTTCCTTCTTTTTGTCTATTAAAACGACTTTAACACCTTCATTAGACGCTTTAATAGCAGCTGAAGCCCCGGCAGGGCCCGCACCAACGATCGCCACGTCATAACGGAAATAACTCAATTAAGATATGCACCTCCTGATAAGTCCCTCCAATAACGCTATTAGGACCTTGGGCTTGAGGGATAGGATTAGTTGTCTTGTTGGATATAAATCCCCTTTGGGAACTATCTCCCTCACAGTAATCGGTTTATTTAGCCTTAATTTTAGCTCATCAGAGCTTATCACATCCTTTATTTTCCTGATAAGATTTATTGTTCTTAGGCCATCTTCCTCGCTCACCACTCCATATTTAATCTTAACCCGAATCATCTTCTCAGCAGCTTCATAAGTTGCTCTAACTATCTCCTCTCTTTTCATCCACTTTGTTTCGTAATTAAGGAGGTATTTCCAATTAACCGCTTTTTCTATAGCCGTCCTATGTTCTTCCAGGCTCTTAAAGAACAGCTTATATCCGTATCGCTCCGGGTTTGCGTATACTTTACTACCGGGATCGATAAAAGGAGCTAATGGAGCTATAAAAGGATCGATAACCCCTTTAGATGGGCGAGTTTCCTTGATTATATTCTCCACGAATGATGGAATTTCCATAACTGATTCAAATTCCTGACCTGGCAAGCCTATCATGAAGTACAAATCCAATTTCTCGAACTTTAGCTCCAACACATTTCTGATGAAGTGAATTAATTCATTGTTTCCATATCTTCTCCCAAATGCCCACCTTATATGTTCCTCATGGCTTTCTGGGGATATTTGAAGGACTATTCTCGGACAGGCTTTTCTAATAACTGATAGCAGATCTCTAGAAGGGGGTTTAAAGAACTCAAAGAATATCGTCGTATCCACTTTAGACTCATGCAGGAGCTTGGAAAGTAATTCTACATTTCTCCTTCCCATGAGCTGGATGTCGCCCAAGATGAAGACTGGAATCCTCATGTACTCTTGAAGCGAATTTATTTCCTCAACTATCTTTTGCGGCGATTTAAAGGCCACAAAGTCTCTATTAAGGAGCCTTTTATAAGCAAATCTTGATCCTCCGCAAGTTATGCACTCGTAAACGCACCCTTTAAGCGATAAAGAAGTGCCTATGGGCTCTGATAGAAACTTAGCAAACGGGATTGAGGATAAGATATCTCCCGATCTCAAACTCTCCTTTATGACATATCCATAATCTATTGAGCACTCATCTAGGCTTTTCGGAACCCATTTTATTCCGGTTACTTTTATTCTTCCACCCTTCCTCCACGCCAAATTTGGCACATCATCCAGGGATTTTTCTCCGTTTAAAAGGCCACGAAGTAACACCTCAAGCGGCTTTTCAACGCTATCCCCGAGCATAACAAAGTCAACGAATGGGTAATTTTCAAGTATCTCTCTCCAGAAAATGGTTGCTGAAACTCCTCCAAACACAACCGGCTTATCTGGATGATATTTTTTGACAAGCTTGGCCACTTCCACGGCTCCTTGAACATGTACTAGCCAGTGAAGATCTATTCCGTAAACCTCAGCCTCAGCTTTTTTAATAGCTCTTTCAGGATCATATTTCGAGCTCATAAGCATTCTTGCAGCTAAATTCAATATTCTCACTTTATATCCCCTCTCTCCAAGATGAGTAAAGATGCTAAGGAAGCCCACAGGATAAAGTTCAAAAACCGGGGTTGAAGGAACAACATCGCTTATTGGGCCATAGTAAACAGCTTTTTCCCTGAAGTCGTATAAACTGGGCGGATGTATCAGAAGGATGTCTGCTTTCATGACCTCTGCTGGGTTAATTTATGGTTTAATATTTCCTTAAGATTGATCGAGAACCTAATCAGGGCATCGACACCTTTTATCTCGTAGGGCTGTACAGGAATTAGCATTATGTCAAGGAATCTTCCATAGGTCTCCCTGAACATCTTCACATACTTCTCGTGAATTCTCGCTCTGTCGGCCAGTAGAGAATCATGAGGTGATTTAACTTGAATGATCTGATTTATTATCAACTTTCCAACGGTAACTTTGAATTCATTTAACTCCTTCAGTATTCTTCCTGTTTGAGAAAAACTCAACCACTCGGGAATGGCTATTATGTGAGCAACAAAGTCCTTAGAAGACATCATCTCCAAAACATCCTCAGCCAATCTCCTCCAATCATTTATTATCTCAAGGACATCCCTTCCTCCCCTTCTAATTCTATCAAAAAAGGATTTTAATGATAGATACAGTTTAGCGGCATCTCCTAAGTGCTTATAAAGCTGCTCTTCCAGTCTTAAAAGCCTAAGGGTTCCTCCAGCTGGGGCTGTATCCCATATGATGAAATCGTATTTCCCTGATTTATATAGATCAAAAATGTACGCTAACATGAACTCATCTCCTATCCCAGGAGCTCCCGCAACATAATCAATTATCGATCTATCAATCGGCAGAAATGATGACACAACCCTATAAACCTCATCTCCAAATTTTTCCTTCCACATTTTAACGACCGTGTCCTCATCAAGCTCTATGGCTTCCAAATTGAACGGCTCAATCCTCGTTATGTTAGCTCCTACCTTCACGCCCAAAATATCAGAGAGCGATGGCGTCGGGTCGCTGGTTATAAGAAATGTCCTAAAACCCCTTGACGCCAGGAAAACGGCCACAGACGCTGCACATGTAGTCTTTCCAACTCCCCCCTTTCCCCAAAAGGATAAGATTTTGGTTCTCTTGCTCATTAAGGCACCGCTTTAGCAGACATCTAGTCAATCATAAGATTGAGGCTAAGGGTCAACTTAAGCTTTAAGGGACTTCGGCTTAAATGCTATGGCTATTAAAGCTCCGCCAGCTACGCGAATTTTCATATATGTTCTATCAAAGAACCTCAAGAGGATTCTCTTTATCTCCCTGTTAGTCGGATATCTGCAATAGGTCATATATATCCCAGAATAAAGCCTACCTAGCTTGCCGAAGCACAACCTAATAATGATGGGGACGAGAAAACGCCAATATAAGCCAATAACCGTCCTTAAAAAGATGTTGTCGGGTTTCCCTAAATCAACAATTATCAGCTTTCCCTTTTCCTTAAGAATTCTGCTTAATTCGCTAACCGTTCTTTCAAAATCTATAGCATCTCTAAACGAAAATCCACATACAACGGCATCAAATGATCCGTTTTTGAACGGAGAATATTCAAATAAGCTTAGAACCGGATAAGTTCTCTTATTCCTTAACCTCTTAAAGGCCCTGTACAGCAT
>Ga0180301_10002393_pt1 | contig 14725 bp, 18 predicted proteins | sample GuaBasSediGuay16_FD_121797 | JGI IMG/M metagenome (GOLD analysis project Ga0180301, IMG submission 121797) | Subseafloor sediment microbial communities from Guaymas Basin, Gulf of California, Mexico - Guay16, Core 4569-2, 12-15 cm | ecosystem: Environmental > Aquatic > Marine > Hydrothermal...
TGCTAGCTAAGGGTGTGTTTGAAGACACCAGCTACCTCTACTACCTAGCTAGGTTCCGCTATCCACCGCCTGAAAGGTTATGGGACTTCTTTGTCAGGGCGGAGGCGGGAATGCTTTGGTACAAGCCGCCACCCGACGTCAGGAGAGATGCTGAAGAAAGGGCTAGGGACGTAGGTGCATTCCTACCCACAGCTCCAGCCGATATGAACATACTAGGCTCTCCCAATGCTACTAGAATAGCTAACACGATCCTCTCAGCAATCTCAACCTACATGAGGTGGCATGACTTTGCACCGTTCTCATGGATCAAGGACTTTACGGCGGATGCATGGATATGGCTCGACCTGATGGCCGACATACCTGGACGTATAGACGCTAGATGGATGTACAGGTGGCGTACCTTCTCCGCTCTAGCTGATGAGTTGGGATATGCAAACATACCTGCAGGAGTCGATCCAGACGAATACGGCCTTGCTCAGGTCGTAATAGCTAGAGGAATGCATCCTAGATTCGTTCCAGTGGTAGCTGTCTCAGAGATGATGAATGCCTTGACGGAGGAGCGTACCCTATTCCGTACGGGTGTGATGTACTCATTTAGGTACAACGCCTTAACTCCAGACCTCCTCAAAGAGATATTTGCTGGCATGTTCTCTCTCAAGTTCAACGCTCCCGTTTGGAATCCAGAGACCAACACCTACTCATTCAAACAATTTGAGGTTCCCGTCAGGTTCTTGGAGGGAGAGGCCAAGCTGATGGGTCTAAGAGCCATCTACGACAGGGCAAATATCATGTACAGAGCCCTAGATAGGACGGTAATCATGCTGCTGAGTGAGAACTACGATTCACCAGAAAAGTATACCTCGATTATGAAGGGGTTGACCGATAAGATAAGCGAGGTTATGAAAGAAGTTGCTAAAAAGCTAGGAGTAGAGGAAGGCTTTGCCTATCAGTTCGACGAGGCGCTAGGTGAACTCCTAAAGACAAACGTAAGGATGCGTAACGCCTACTACACATTAAGAAGGTTGAGGTATTGGCTCAGATGGTCTCTCTATCAGCTCTGGAGCCGCTTTATGCGTGGTTACGTGAGTGAAGAGGAGCTAAATGAGTTCATAGACTTACTGGTTGATAGGCTTAAGCTAACAGAGGCGGAAAGGGAGTTCTTCCATGATATAGGTATGGCTATGCGTGATGTCTATAGGAGGGAGTTCATGGCCGATGCTGTACTCATGAGGCTAAAGAAGGGCGAAATAAAGAAAGATGAGGCTCTGAAGCAACTAAAGGAGCTAGGAATAGATGAGGAGACCGCAGAAGCCATGATACAAGCTAAAGTCAAGAACTATGTACCGACTGTCTCGACACTTGCAACTCTTGCCGAATATGTACCTGAGGCCCTTAAGCTCATGGACAAGGTATTCGATGTACAGGGAATACCAGAGGAGGAGAGGGAGATTTGGAAGAAATACTTAGCTGTCAAGCCTGTGAAAGATGAGGTGAGCAAGCTAGTGACTGAGGTAGTGTACGACTACGCTAAAGGTGTTATCAGTGACAAGCAATTCAATGAGTTCCTAAATAATATAAAGCAGTTCGGCTATACTGACGAGGAGCTAGACATGATAAAGCAGCTAGCTGAACTTAGGAAGGCGAGGTATCAGTTAACGCCTACCGAGGCTGAGTATATACCTACCATATCGACCCTAACGACTGTAGCTGAACATGTGCCTGAAGCTATGCAACTTATGGATAAGGTGTTCAAGAAGGAGGGAGTATCACCACAGGACAGGGCTATCTGGGAGAAGTATGTGAAAGTAAGACCTGTCACCGACGAGATAGACCGTCTAGTGACTGAAGTGATAACTGCATATGCTAGCGGGGTCATCGACGACAAGCAATTCGATGAGTACATGAATAAGGCTAAAGAATATGGCTACACCGACGAGGAAATTGAGATTCTGAAAGAGGTAGCGAAGTTAAGGAGGCTTAGGTATGCGGAGTAAAACACTGAAGCTAATATACATAAAGATTAGGATTTTCATTAAAAGACTCTACTATAGCCTTCTTTTTTTGAGGGGAGGCATCCCTGCGGTCATAAAGCATGAGGTACAGCATATCAGGAAATCTGGTGCTACAGACGTCTTTGATAAGGCTTTTCTAGAGCTGAACTTGTACCAAATACTCGGTATATTGGTAAAAGAAGTTTATGGATTGCCTATAGAGGAGGTAGGGAACATCATATCAGACATAAAGGATGTGATAGAGAGGGCCACCATCCCTAAAGATAATAATCAAGAATCAGATATGTACATAGGATAGGGGTGATAAAAATTGTCATGGCGTAATGTCCCCCGTAAAGAGAACTACATGCCGCTCTTTGCAGAGGACTGGAACGCCGTCGTCGATGCTCTCGACGATCTCTATAGGGGTGCATTCGGTCCTCTCCAATCCAGTTTGATACCCTATCTCACTGACTTTCTAGATTTAGGTTCAGCGGACAAGAGATGGAAGGATGTTTTTGCCCAATACGTTTTGGCTCAATACATTCATGCTGATCAGGGCGATTTTCTAGTCCTTTACCTAGCTGGGAAGCCCATTACCGAGGCCATAGCTATTGACCTTACAAGTGTGGCCTCGGATATACTTCCAAGTGTTGCTGATCAGTACATGTTGGGCTCCTCCGATAAGAGATGGAAAGGAGTGGTCGCAGGCTATATTCAGTCGGATAGGGGTGATTTCCTAGCGTTATATGTTGGAGGGGAGCCTGTAACCCCTGGTGCTCCAGCTGAAGCTGTAACTAGCTTAGAAAATCTCTACACAGACATATGGCCTGGGATTGACAGCGCTTATGACATAGGAAAGCCTGACAAAAGATGGAGTAGCATCTGGGCGATATATGGCTATTTCGATCCTCTCTGGACCTCTGAGTTGTGGATTGACGGCAAAAAGGTAACTATCCCTCTACCTGTTCAATATCTGCTAGAGGAATACATGTCTGTAGCCTACTTTTATCAGCAAGCCCTAGACCAGCTCTACTCTCTCTTTGGAGAAGATCTACGTGAGATTAAGCTACTACTGAGCGAAAAGTTGGCTAGAGAAGTTTATGAGACGAAAACCTACATGATAGACACTTCTACCGAGTCATCTCCTCTCTTACTTCCGATCCAACCACCGAACCACCAGCTAGTTATCAGGAACTGGTACATAGTTACTAACTCAAATGAGGGTGAAATAGAACTTAGGAGCGTGAAAACCTACATTCCAATTGCATGGGTACCTTGTGCTTATGTAAAGCAGGCAGGAAATACTGATACATGGATAGAACTCTACTATGATGACTATCCACAGTTGATCTGGACCTCTCTTACTACTGCAGCTAAGATACTCCTACAGCTTTCATTCTTGACGAAGTATGTGGGAGCGAGCGTGAGGTAAAGGTGGGAGTATGGCGGTAGGCAATGTAAGGGAGTTCCTAGAGAAGGCTAGGCAGCAACTAGACGACTTGTTTGGCAAGGATATTAGAGGAATAAAGGTCTACTTGTCTGAAGAGCTAGCTAGAGATATGACTGAGACTATGTCGTATGAGGTAGAGGTCGAGGAGGAGACCAAAAGTATGACTATTGCGATGCCGAAAGAGGATGGGGTACCCGTAGTTAGGGGATGGATGCTTGCCACTAATAGTCCTAGTGGTAAGATAATTCTGAAGTTCGTCCCCTCTGATATAATAATCGCTGAACTGATTCCTGAGGCAGTAAAGATGTTGGGGATGGATGATGTGTACATAGCAGGCTATCCTACTGACTCTCTGGTCTTGCAGTGGTATTACGTGACTCTCTACGCTAAGATATTTGCCCAGATAACAGGACTCAATATGTATAGCACATGGATACCGTATGTTCCTCCGCCACCTCCTCCGTATGTTCCTCCGTCACCCTTCCCAGAATGGCCATACATATACATAGATAAGCAGTTCCTATTGAGTCATCAGATCGGCACGCCCGACGTAACCCTACTGCCGCCCACAGTTAGCTACCAGATCGGCACACCCGATAGAGTTATAAGCTTAGTACTAACATATTACTTAGCTGAGTACTTAAGCGGGTGATAAAATTGGTCGAGAGGGAGATAGGAGGGCTAATAAGGTCGGTCATAATCAAATTAGTTGATAAGAAGACTGGAAAGGTGGTCAAGGAAATCGAGATAGACAAGAGGTATGACTTAGGCACAAACAACTTAGGAAGATTTCTAAAATCGCTTTTTACAGAGGTAGACGAGGACGCAAAACTTGAGGCTGATTACGTAAATACTTCAGGAGCAACTGTTACAGTTCGTACGGCGTACTCTACTGAGTATACCTTTGTCTATACTGGTTATGGAAAGCTTTTCAGAAAAATCAAGGTAGGAGATAGTAGTGTAGCTGCGTCTAGGGATCAATATAATTTGCAAGGTACAATACTAGGCGAATCGCCTGTTATAGCAAGCTATTCCGATGGCAGTGATCATGTTGATATAACGGGTGCTTTCTCATGGGATACAGACCAAACAATCTACGAAATAGGTCTCTTTTTCGGGATGTCTTGTTTTGATACTGCATCAGTTGAAGAAATTATGTTCGATAGGACAGTGTATCCTGATGGCATATCAGTCCCCGCTGGTCAAGTCCTGTATATCACCTACAGATTCCAAATATAAAAAAAGCTAGGAGGAAATTATTTGGGCAACAACGTCCTTAGCGGCGTCGTTGAGTTGTATTTTTTCCTTCCTTTCAGGCTTTTTTACATATCTTTCGGCTGCAGCCCTTAGTAGTTCGGCGTTTACTCCTAACCTCTCCTCTATCTGTGAGATTGTAGTTAAGAGCAACTGTAGATTCTCCTTAGTTGGATTGGCTCTCAACTCACCAACTGAGGCAGAAAGCTTATAGCAGTACCATGCTCTCTTTCCAACGTCATTCATTTCCTTGTGATGTGTTAAGTATACTGAACGGTAGTAAGTTACTGCCTCGTGTATTATTTTCCACATTGGCATCTTTCTGCGTCTTGCTAGACTCTTGACTACATTCCTAAGCTCGACAGGAATCCTAACCGTTGTATACCTACCCATACGTATCCCATGTATATATGTAAGCCAACCATATTTAAAGTTAATGGGTAGATTTCCACTCTCTTATCTGCAAAACAAAGGACAAAAAAAGAAAGGGAAGGGCAGTTCTAACTACTCTTTCTTCTCCTTAGGTCTTGCTTCTCCCCTGAACTTTGTGTCGTACAGTGATAAAGCAATTCTGTCAAGGACGAGCGGTATCTTTATTCTTCCGATTTGTATCCATCCCGTAGCCTTTCCTATCGCCTTTCCTCCTACATCTCCCTCTACTACGTACACTGTACCACTTGGTGGCTGTGGTGGTGGGCTTGGAGGTTCCTCTGGGTATATTGTGATGTCCTTAGCTCCTATTAGCTTGGCAGCTTGCTGGTCATGATAGAGGTAAGGCTGCAAGTACGGAGGTGCATTCTCTATCCAATACTCATATCTACCTTGTGACTTTATGAATGCCTCTCTTGTGGTCTCTCCATCGAATAGAGCATAGTCGAACCAGAAATCGCTTTCAAAGAACGGCCTTTCTACATTGTCTCCTCCTACTGCAAATATGAACTCCTTTTCATAGCCGAAGTATGCTAATACACATCCGTTGCTTACCAGCCAAGGTCCTAGGGCCGCAGCGGTCAGACAGCTCAACGCTGAAATCACCTTGACACCAGCCGCTCTGAGCTTCTGACACATGGCGTTATCTCCTATCCGTATTATTATGTCGTAGCCCTGACCAGTGAGTAGGTCCTGTCTTCCGTGTCCGTTCCACTTGACGTATTTTGCTCCGTTGGTTAGTACGTTGTAAAAGCTCCTATAGGTGGCTAAATCACCTTTCAGATCTACTATCTCGTCCTCTACCTTCTCAAGCCTTGGTATTAGTTCTCTTTCGAGCCATTTGTATCCGACTTTTGTTGCAGTCTCAAAATCAGGTCGTCCAACGATAGCTCGAAAGGAGTGTAAACTAATGTTCTCAGGTGCGTACTTGAGTAAGGTCATTACATCTCCAAGGGTAGGCTTCTCTATGCCTCTCTTTTCCTTTAAGAAAGTGTTAATGACGTTTAGATGGAAGGTTATGGTATCGACGTCTAGCCCTACGGTTGCTGGGCTCTTTTTCTCCTCTATGACTGCTATTGCCTTTTTAAGGTCGCCAAATGTGATGGGCTTGAGCCTAGTAATGTCTATGTTAGCCATAGCCTATCCTCCCCTTACATATAGATTATTAGTGGACTGTAGGTGACTGGTTTTCTTACCCTGACTCCCCTTCCTAGATCGTACAGTATGCCATTCATCAGCGCGGATATGTAGTACCTACCAAGCGGTACCTCTACCGCAGTCTCACCGCCCTTAGTTGGCTCTGTGGTAATGGTCTCTCCAGTCCTCACGTTCTCAAGTACTAGAACAACACCGTCCAGAGGAGTTAGGCTGTGGTCGTAGACTCTGAATCTTAAGGTGGCCTTACCTAGTGTTAGCTTTATTCTCTTTTCTGCTGGTGGTGGTGTTACGGGACCGCACCCAGGAGGCGGTATTATAGTCCCTCCTGTACGCAATATGAAGACGGGTACAGGCCAACTAGCATTACCTTCCTCGTCCTCTGCCCAGACCCAGTAGGTCTTGTTGGCTGGTAGGTCCTCAATTGCTATTACGTTCTGATCCATGTCTACTGGGTACTCTCTAATCTTACCGTATAGGTGTTCTTGTGCGAAGACTACGGCAGAACCCTGCTTTCCTTCTAGTTCAACGACTAGAGTTTGGGGTCTTCCTCCGAGGGTCGTGACCGAAAAACCTTCAATCTTTGGTAGCTCCTCAGAGCCCTTTACACTAGCTCCGAAGTTGGCTAACAAAATGGACCATACAGCTCCTGCTATTGTTATGAAAGTCTTATCGTCAGGCCAAGGCGCTCCACCTACCCACAAAAGTGTGACTGCTATGAAGAATAATAGTAGCAGAATCTTGAGCAGGTGGTCGCTTGTCTGTGGCGGTGAGAAGTAGAGCATTATTCTAGTAGATCTATAGCTCATGTACGCTATCCAGAGAAGTGTTAGTCCTGCTACGATGAGAAATGTGTAGAGTACGATGTTGAAGTTAGTGTATCCAAGGAGATAGGCTATTGGTACTAGTATGCCTATTGCCGATACAATATAGGTGATATACCTTAAGTGGCGTAACATACTGCCACCTAATAGCATCCATCTCTCCTAAATATAAAAAAAGATATGGTTTAACGGAGGATAATTGCTTCAGCCGACATAATTTTCTCAATAAGATCATAAACAGCTTGCTTCTCTTCAGGAGAATATCCTTTCCTTTTCCTCAGTACTTTGTCAACAGCTTTTTTCAGATCTGGTGTGATGAGAAAGACATCTCCTATGCTGTCCAACATGACTCTGTGTAAGAATTCTTTCCATATTGGATTGAGCTTAGCTAAATACCATGAATGTTTTCTGCCCTCTCCTCCCTTTTTAGGAGACCAGTGTTGTAAGTAGATGTAGAAGATGTTGGGGTAGAGTTCACGGACCTCATATGAAGTTGCCATAGCTCCACATTTTGGGCACCTTAGAACGACTTCTTTGGCTTTTTCTAGACCCTCGTAGCGTTCTTCCTCCTCCCATTCTCCAGAAAGGCGGTTGTATCTCTTCTTGATGACAACGAAATCGTCATTCTTCTCAATATGCCATCTCCAACTTCTCCTGCCCATACGTCCCACCTACATATATATGTTCCTACTAGCATATAAAGGTACATGGAGGAAAAGGATAAGTATTTTAAGGGTACTACATAACCTGATGCGTTACAAAACATCAAATAAGAAAAGAGGAACCATGTTTGAGTACAGAATAAAGAGGAAATTGGAGGAACTTGGCTTTACCGTCTTCCGTTCCGCAGGTTCAAAGCCTATAGATCTAATTGCTTTCTCTCCCAACGGAAATGTGTATTTGGTGGAATGTAAACTCAGGGGTTATGCTAGTAGGCAGCAAAAGGAAAAAGAGAGAGAGCTAGCCAACCGTATCAACGCAACCTACCTTCTTATCACGAGTAAGAACCAAAGCGAAGTCTTTAGAGATCTAAAGAGGAGGGAGGGAATTAGCTAGATGGAAGAAAAGAAGCCAAGGGTAGTGTGTCCAAAATGTGGTGCAAAGCCAACTTCCTACTCCATCTTTCGGATAAAAGGTCATAGGTATGTGTACTTACAGCATTATTCATCTGAGGAGAAGAAAATGCACCGTTGGGTTCTTGGTAGGGCTGATAATCCTTTGGTAGACGAACTACTAAGACAGCTGAATGTGTTTGGTATGCCTAAACGTCTTGTGATAAGCCAAGAAGAAATTCCCGCCTTCCTGCAAGCTAGCGGAGAGATATGGGAAAAAATCAAGCGTTTTTCAAGTAAAGCACGTAAAATTGTGGTTCTATTTTACAAGTAAGCTTTAAATTGTAGTTATCTCAGTAAGAGAGGAGAGGTTGATACTCATGTCTATAGATGAGGAGGAGGAGCTTAAGAAAGAGCTTGAGATACTTTCAATCAAGCTAGATAAGTTATTGAATGAGATGGACAAGAAGCCATGCCCTTTCCTCATCTCGGAGGGAGTAGGTAGGGGAGAATGCATGCTTTTGGACGATATATGCCTAGCCTTGAGAAATCCACCTGAGATAGACACTGAGGGAAAGAGATACTGGGTTAGATGTCCCGTTTACATTAATTGGCGTAAATCTGCTACTCTTGAATAAACCACATGCTTTTTTTTCAATTGACACCACAATTTTATGTATGCCACCAAGGGTCTACTTTGCTACAACTTGGAATGAGAAGTGTGGTATAGCTGATTATTCTAGAAATCTCGTTACTAGTCTGAGGAAGCTAGGTGTAGATGTAAGGATCATAGCCAACATAACGGATCGGAGGGAGTGGGAGGACGAGGATTTCGTCGTACGGTGCTGGAAGGTTGGGCAGCTAGATCCTTTGGTTGAAGCTGCCTCGAAGCTCAAAGTACATGATATACTCCATCTGCAGCATGAATGGGGTATGATGGGGAACGTTAAGGAGATGGAGGACTTCATAAACAAGTTCCATGCCCTAAAGGTCCATCCAAAGCTTGTGATCACGGTGCATTATGTAGGTCCAGACAACACCTGGGCTAAGCTCAAGCACAAGATAGACGCTCTAGTTGTACACAGCAAACACATGGTCATTCCAGCGTCCGATTTGGGTGAAAAGACTTATGTGATACCTCATGGCTGTCCTGTCTATCCTCCCATATCGAGAGAGGAGGCTAGGAAGATGACAGGTCTAAGCGGTAAGATAGTGGCATCTTTTGGCTTCATGTTCCCTCACAAGGGCTGGGAAAGAGTCATAGAGGCGTTAGCTCCCTTGAAGGATGTAAAGTTCATGCTAGTATCCTCATTCTTTGGGAAGGGGGAGACTACAAACGAGTATGAGAGAAGGCTGAAGGAATTAGCGAACGAGAAGGGAGTCGAACTGATACATATTTACGATAAGTTTAAGCTATCTGAGTTTATGCCCTACTTGGCTTCAGCTGACATCTTTATCACTTCATGGGAGGTTTATGATAGAGGTATAACCTCGGGTTCGGCCATGATGGGCTTGACCGCTAGGGTTCCTATAGTCACAAATGATACTAACATCTACTCTTTGCTTCATCCTTATGCCCTAGTTGTGCACCGTCATGATACTGAAGCCTTAACGAAGGCCATCAAGCTGTTGCTTGAAGACAAACATGTGTATATGAAGTACAAGAAGCTAGCGGAGGAGGGATATGCTAAACTCAACTGGGACACTGTGGCAAGAAGCTACGTCAAGCTCTACTCAAAGCTATTCTGGGATTGCTTTAGGAATCCAGAGCCTCTGCCTGAGGATTATGTCCCACCGCCTCATCCTGATGGGATATACGACGATCCTCTCCAAAAGGAAAGGTTGGATTGGCTTAAGAAGAACATAGAGGGCAGAATACTAGAGGTAGGGTGTGCCACAGGTTATGTACTCCAATATGTTGGTGGTCATGTTGGTGTTGATATAAATCCAGAGAGACTTGAAGTGGCTAGACAGAGAGGGCTTGAAGTGTACTTGATGGACGCTACAGATCTCAAATTTCCAGATAACAGCTTTGATACCGTTCTGCTGCCTGAGGTTCTAGAGCATCTTGAACCTGAACAGGCAGTTAAGTCGCTCAGGGAGGCGTTGAGAGTAGGTAGGAAGGTACTTATCACTCTACCAAAGGAATGGCCTGACATAGAACATAGATGGGAGCCTACAAAAGAGAGTGTTGACATGTTGATATGGGAGGCCCTACTAGACCTTCCCCAAAAAGAGAAAATAGAAATAAAAATGGAGGAGACGGAGAAGTTTTTCTTGGTCCAGTTACTCTCAAAAGATGCCTGTTAGTATTCTATCCTCCCATGTGGCTATGAGGAGGCCCTTGTCAGGTACGTACTTATAGTAATATGCAGAAGGGGCGCCATATCTCCTACCGTATATCCCAGTCCTGAAGACAACGTTTGCAGGCATTATTGCGATCATCTGGGTGCCACTTCCCATTCTTCCAGCATCTCCCTGTGCAATTCTTCCCTCGACTAGTATTGTTTTTGCTGGAAAGTCAGCGAACATTATGCTCGGTCCGAACCATGTGTTCCTTTTTGCACCACACTGAGGACATGTCTCAGGTGGCTCTAGCTCTTTGCCCTGTGCTCCACACTTCTCGCACTTCCATCCTATTCTGTCTCCTGTGTGAGTGTTGTATCCTCTGAAGCCAATAGGCGTCCAGAAAACTACTATGATGTCGGTGGTAGTCTCTGGTCCCTCATGCTCTACTAGGATTGGATGTCCTGCTGGATTCTTGTCAATTGTGGCGTACTTTATAGTAGTACTTCCCTTGTCCTCCCACTCCTTGTAGCTATCTGGGAGGAGCTGAACGGGAAGAACTCCGAGCTTTCTTCCCCTTCCTGTCTGTCCTACCATGACGGCAGGAATAGTCATGGCACCGCCTGTAGTGGTGTAACTTGCTACGGTACATCCCTCCTTTACATATCCATCTCCTATTGTGAAGATCTTATATACCTCAGACATGTCTCTCACCTATCTATATATGTCTGTTATCTATATATAAGGGTTATGCATAAAGCTTAAATTTGATAAGTGTATAGCATAGGGTAGAGGGATGTGGTATGAGCAATTGGAAGGGTATGTCCTTTAGTAAGTGGAAGATACTTTTGATGAGGGAACTAGTAGAACTTAGAAGTTCATACGAAAACGACGAAAAACTAACTACATCACTTGACTCTCTAATAAACGAACTGAGGTATGCTAGGGTTAGAGACCTTGCTAGAATTCTATTCAACATACATTTACTCCTTAGGGCGTATGACCTACCTACGCTCAAGGGATACATTCCACCAGCCGAAGCCATTGAGAGTTGGCTTGACAAGGAGGAATAGGTGCACTTTATCTTCCACTTTTTCTAGTAGGGGGTGATGGAGATTACTGTTGGCGACTTTCTTTTTATGGTTGCTTCCGTGCTTAATGCTGCTGCTCTCTGTCTTCTGTTCATTTTCATTATGTTACTCCTCGGTTATCTATTGAATGCTATCATATACTACAGATCCATAAAAAGAAGCTATTTCTTTTTCGACCCTTCTATCCATTTTTTTACGGGTACTTGAGATAAACCTTTTAGGTCTAGCAACCACATTAATGTGGTGCAATGGTGTGAGGAGGGGGTCACGCCGCTACCGTAAGTATGCTGCAAAAACCAAGCCTGAGGACACCTTCCGCCTGCTACAGCTAACTAGAAATCTCGCTCTAGAAGGGGAAAGAGCTTATCAGCCACAGCATGAGGAGATCATACGTAGGGTTAAGGCCATAATAGGCAACTATGGTAGTGAAAGCGTAAGGCAACATGCATATGTTTGGTTTGCACAAGGTGTGTGGTATGCAAAGCAGAAGTACAGCTCTTTAGCTCTGCAGAAGGAAGTTAACGCTCTATTCATGTACTTTTACGTTTTGGGACTTAATGAGTCAGCGTTAAGGGATATAGCTGCCTCTTTTGGTGTGACCATCCCTCCTATATACGATATAGTGGGGGTTACTCCTATGAGTGAGGATATGATTTATGCGGGTACAAGAAGAGCCCTAAAGGAGGAGCTGAGAGTTGTAAGCCTTTTTATCGACAACGGACTTGATAAAGAGGTCTTAGTACAAGTAAAGGCAAACAGAGAAAGCTCATATACTAAGGCAACGAACGTAGAATATCCGATTTCCGTTGCGGCCAACAGCTTTACAGCTCAGACATTATCGCCTGATACCTTTGGGTGGCTGCCTTACATCATGGTTGAGGTATATTGTTACGATGCACCAACCTCGGGGAGCCTTACGATATGGCTGGTGAGGAATAAGGACGATCAGGTAAAGCTAGTAGATGCTCTAGAAATCAGAGATACCGATACACACACACCAGAGACAGATCCCGACAAGATCTTTATACGTGAATGGTAGGGCTTATATGAGCTTGTACCTGATCACATAGAAGATCTTGGCTCCTACGGACAGACCATCCCAAGTTATCATAATAGGCTCGTCTACCTGTCCTGGAATGTGGACTGATGGCAGTTGGATGTTGTAGTAACGGGTGCAGTACAGCTTAGCTAGGATTTTATTTGACGTTGGAAGATAGGCCCACACTTCTCCAGATGTGGATGAGGAGAATAGGTGTGTGCCTCTTGTGTCGATCCTTCTGCTTGGTGGTGGGACAAGTACGGTCTGAGGAGGCGTTACATCTGCCGTAATTATCTCTCCAGTCTCAGTAAACTCGGTAGCTAGCATATCGACATAGTAAACTGGTTTTCTTATCATTCCTCTCCCCACCACACTTCTATGGTCCCCTATCAAAAAAAGGTTACGAATTACGCTTCTTCACATACGGACAGAAGAAAACATCTATCTGAGGGTACTTATGTAAACAGGGCTTATCAGGTTCCCTCTCACCTAGACATCCCCAATGCTTCATCTATTCTTTCACTTCCTCTATCACATTCTTACGATAAGCGTGCCTTTTATCACCGCTATCAAGAATCCTAGGAATCCAAGAAGATCTACCCTAAACCACACTTTTATGGTTCACCAGAGGAGGGAGCATTTCAAAGCTTCAACCATACTTTTATGGTGCAGCGGAAATATATGGCGATAACTTTATATGGTTGTGTCACATAAGATTGGTGGTGGTGTGATATGGAGGATAAGGTGATACTTGATCTCCAGTTCCACTACGGGTCTCATGCGGAGACCCAGTGGCGTATCAAAAAGGACGATATTAGGGGCCATCCTTCTATCATCGCTGATAAGGGATATTGCATCCAGACTTGTAGGGGTACTCATCCAGTCTATCGTTATATAATATCCGCTGACAAGCTGCCCTTTACTCTCATTGGTATTAGGTTTACTTCTAGAGGGAATAGGCACAAGCGTGTAATCGACATCACGGTACCAGGATACTACGGTTTCGACTATCTCCTTGGGGACGAGGACTTCAGGCAGAACGATTAGCCTCCTCTCCTCCTTTCCTTTTTTTCTTAAGAGTTACCACACTTTTACGGTCTTCCTCCTACTGTACCGTTTTATCGCCACTATCACGAATCTCAGGAAATCAAGACGGTATCCCTGAACCACAAAAGTGTGACTCAGGGAGCTTTCCCAACTTCATTTTCGGCTCCATAAAAGTGTGGTCATTAGGCCGTTTTACGGCCGTTATCACGAATCTCAGGAATCCTTACCGATCTACGGTAAACATAAAAGTGTGCTCAGGACCATAAAAGTATGGTGCACACCAAAAGAAAAAAGCTAAAAAAGGGTTTAGGGAAGCTTTACCTCTCCATCTCTGTTGAAGTACCTTACGGAGCCGTCAGGGAACTCTACTTTGTCAACGTAGCCGACGGACGGATATTTTATGTTTTCTGAGTCTAACGGTACTATGGAGCCGTCAGGCTCTACTAATGCGTACTCTACCTTTATGTCTCTGTTCCCACTCGACTTGTAACTCTCTACTCTTTTTATCAGTCCTATGGGTAGCTGATCAACGTATGCTTTTCTGTGGATGTTCTTTCTGCTGTCGCTGATCTCCCACTTAGTTGGTACGGCATCCCATAAGGGTATCCACTTCTTTTCCGATGGGTCGAAATAGAACACATATATTGCGTGATGCTGTCCGAAGCTTCCCCAGGTGTCCTTTTTATATGCTAACACGGGCTCGGTTAAGGGGACGGTCTCATATATCCTGTCGGGGATCACGACCCTTTCACTCCCCATACCACAACACCCTACTATATATCCCAGCCGACCATATTTAAAGCTAAGGGGGTTGGCTTCCACTCCGCTAAAGAGGAGGCTTTTGAAAGCCTTAGACACAAATTTATGGTCCAATTTAGACTGAACCGTTTTATGGGCGCTATCAAGAATTCTCGGAATCCTTAACGGTATCCTTGAACCATAAAAGTGTGGTCGGGGCCACCACGTAAAAGTGTGGTGCTCTGAATAAAAAAAGGTGGGAAAGGGAGATTACCACTTGTAGACGAAGCAACCAAGAGAAGGTACAAAGATACGCTCTGAGCCGTACTTGTTAATCAACCAGTGGGCCATGTTGAGCTTTTTGAA
>Ga0180301_10002394_pt1 | contig 14724 bp, 16 predicted proteins | sample GuaBasSediGuay16_FD_121797 | JGI IMG/M metagenome (GOLD analysis project Ga0180301, IMG submission 121797) | Subseafloor sediment microbial communities from Guaymas Basin, Gulf of California, Mexico - Guay16, Core 4569-2, 12-15 cm | ecosystem: Environmental > Aquatic > Marine > Hydrothermal...
CATGCCCATTGTCGTAGGAGACCTCAGAAGGCAGAGTTTAAGGGAGATATGGTTAAACTCTAAGGTTCTAAATGACCTTAGGGATCGCGATAGACTTAAGGGAAGATGCGGCCGCTGCGAATATAGGTATATCTGCGGTGGATGTAGGGCCAGAGCCTACGCATACTTTGGGGATTATCTTGCACCTGATCCAGGCTGTATAAGGGAGCTTGAGGAACCAAGCATAGAGTTCGCATCGAAGATAACTGCAGAACACATCAATCCAATATCCATAATGAAGCGATAAAGGAAAGAGACTTAATTTAGATGCATCTCCCGTCTTTGTTTAATGTGACGTGGATCCGGTATTGGCCTCAGATAGGAGATCCAAAAGTTTCCCGTGGAGATCCAATATTTATATCAAAATGATCCGTTATAACATTTCTCTCTTGGTTTGGATCTGAGAGTAAATGATACAGCTCAGCTAGATCATTTCCTGTGCTATATATTAGTATCCAATCCCTGCTTGTTACTGTGATTAGTAGATACTGCATAATCTTTGTGCGCCTGTGTGACTATCCGAGTTATGCTTTCAGGCTCCTAATAGAAGTGAAGTGACAGTAAAGTCTCTTCTGTCGCCTTCCCCCTCAATTAGGGGAACCATTGATCTTGCCTGAACCTCCCTAGGGATATCCACGCCAACTAGATCTAGGACCGTAGGCATTAGATCTGGCAGGGAAACAAGAGAATCTATCCTTTCGGGCTTGTAGCCATTATAAATGAATAAGGGCATATGAAGCTCTCTAATTCGAACCCTCTAAAACTTTGTATGAGCCGATCTGGCTCTAGAGTTTTAGACCCCGAGAAATCCGTTTGGAGCTAGGCTTGTCGCCAGCATCACCATATTAATATCTTCATGCTCCTTCCAATTGTGGCTTTCTCTACTCGCTGGTTTAAGCCAGAACTCGTTAATCTGATCGCTTAACCACTTATAATATGTAAGGCTTTTAACTGCTGAGCATATCTCCTTATTCTTTGATAATCTCGGCTCATGCATGACTAGTCGCTGCAATTTAATGGTGGCCTTAAGCCCTATTGATAAGCCAAGCTCCCGGAATGCCAGTCTCATACTAGGCGGAGACCTCATTGGATCGGTTGATAAATAAAGTTCTAGGCTTAGAAGTGAAGAATCTAATATGTCCATTAGTAGATCAAGATGGTTTAAATGGCCACTCTGGATTAATCCGGCAAGCATATAGGCATTCCAAAGCAGACATCCTATACCGAGCGGATCGCTTGTGGTCCAGTCCATGTCAGCGCAGATCTCCAGCAACTCTTCAATCTCATCCCTAAGGCTCGGCCATTTTGGATCTTTTGGGGCGTATGCTTGGAGCTCATTATATATTACGAAGCCGTCTAGTGGATCATGCTGTCCCATAGAGGTTACGAGTGGACGTGAAAGATCGATGCTCATCTTCCAGTATATTCGTTTTTTGCCGTTTGGAGCCTCGTAGATGAATGAGGAATGAGCTTTCTTCGCGAGTTCAATAGCCCATAGATTATAGGTCATGTTGCCGGTTACCTGACTGACCCTATTGAGCGCATGCATCCACTTAGTTAAATAATGGTAATATTGCCCATCCCTCTCCCACTCTAAAGCCTCTATGAACGGCTCCTCGGGTCTCCTCTCCGGCAGCCTCTTACCTATCCTCAAGCCTCCTATTGTAGGGTGCCTCTTTCCCTCCTCCTCATCTAAGCCGCTTATCCAGCCGCTTCTAGGATCATCATCTCGATGCCTACCTAGAACATAATGGACCTGATCAACCAGTCTCAGCGCTAAACGCTTGAACTTCTCATCGCGAGTAATTGTGAATAATCCTAGGAAATTGCATACTGCAAATGCATCAGTCCAGAGGTATCTTCTAGGCTTTAGATCAGAAGAAAGCCCAGTTTTATAGGCGAATTTAACCATCAAATCCTCGGCGAATCCTACAAAGTCTGTTTTCATCCCAACCATTAAGATCCAAAAGGAGCCACTAAAACCTTAGCTTTATTAGCTTTAATTTTAGCATCATCATGGCGCGGCAATATTTTTATGTGCCCTTATTAAATCACCTTTTTGGGTGATTTGATTGGGTACTCAAGTTAGGGTTCTCCAGAAGGGGAAGATAACCATACCCGCTGAGATTAGGGAGAGACTCGGGATTAAGGAGGGTGATATCCTTACGCTTGAGGTGCTGGGTGGAAGGATTGTTTTGCTTCCGCCGAGAACGGTTCTTAATCCTACGAGGATGCTTAATGGACTGGCTGAAGGCATTTCCTTGGAGAAGCCATTAGAGGAGGAGTTGAAAAGAGCGACTGCTCTTAGGATTGAGAAGAAATCGTCGAGGTCCTAAATCTTGAGGTTCGTCGACTCAAACGTCTTCATTTACGTTCTCGTCAAGTCTCCAAAAGATGATTATGTAATCGCTAAGAGGATACTTCAAAGGATCGAAGAAGGTGAAGAGGCGGTTACAAATATGGCTGTGATTCAGGAAATTGTGAACTGGCTTGAATATAATAATAGGAGAAGAGAGATTGAAAAGCTATTGACGGCGATAAACTCCTACATAGCAATGAAGAAGGCAGGGGTCTCTTGGAGCGATATGATAGCGGCAATAGATGATATGAACAAATATGGCTTAGACTTCGTTGACGCCTTAACGCTGCAGACGATGAAGAGAAACAACATAAATGAGATTTACACAAACGATAGAGACTTTGACCGTGTGAAGTGGGTAAGGAGGGTTTGGAAGTAAACTCTTCAGGACCTAACATGCCATGAGACACAATAGCCAAAGGATGGATTGTCTATTGCCTCAATTATGACCTCTTCGTTAGAGAGCTGACCTTTCGAGCGTAACTCTGGAATCCTTCTCTTTTATCAAGTCTTGGAGAATTTCATCTTCGAGATACCTGCCTACTAGAATAATTGAGTATGTCGATCATTCCATTTTATAATGGCCTGATTAAATAAGGGGCGTCTTTGGGGCTTTAGATCCAATTCTTTGGAGCCCCGGGCGGGATTTGAACCCGCGACCGACGGCTCTCTATCCGCAGGGGATACAAGGCCGTTGCTCTAACCGCTGAGCTACCGGGGCATCGATATTATTGGTTCAATTGAGAGACTTATTAGTTTTGCCTAATATACACTAAGAATATATTACTGAAGTGCATAGAAGATTCTGCATTCAATTTGCGTGGGAAGAGGGTTTGAGGGGTAAGCCCTTAGTAGCGGTTGTATCGGCTGGAATCTCAAAGTTTGGTAGGATGGACGCTTATACTGGAAGGGATCTCTTCCTCGAGGCTGTGGATGAGACCTTCAATAGATGTCCAAACCTAGATCCAAAGATGGATATTGACGCTGTATTCGTTGGGATGATGAGTGAGGCATTTGAGCATCAGGGGCATGTGGCGCCAATGCTCTCTCATTCAGCCGGTCTCCTATCAGCCCCCGCGATTAGAACTGAGGTTGCATGTGCATCTTCAGCCGCTGCTCTGAGACTCGGCATATTCAGCATCCTCTCGGGCATGTATGATGTCGTGCTGGTCGGGGGAGTTGAGAAGATGACTAAGAGGACAACTCCGGAGGCAACTGAGTTCCTTGGTATGGCGGCTGACTTCCCATTTGAGCAGTGGACAGGCGTGACTTTCCCCGGATTATACGCTCTAATGGCCATGGCGCACATGCATAAGTATGGGACAAGCGAGGAGCAGATGGGACTGGTTGCAGTAAAGAATCATCATAATGGAGCGTTGAATCCGAAGGCTCATCTCCAGAGGGAAGTCACTTTAGATAAGGTCTTGAGTTCCAGGATGATCGCTTATCCGCTGAAGCTCTATGACTGCTCATTAATCTCCGATGGGGCGAGCTGCGCCATCATAACGAGGCCTGATATCGCCAGGAAGTTCACTGATACACCAGTTTACATCATCGGTTCAGGACATGGAAGCGATGCACTTGGATTATTTGAGAGAGATGATCTGACGAGTCTAATGGCGACGAGGAGGGCTGCTAAGGAGGCGTATGAAATGGCTGGAATAGAGCCTAAAGATGTTGATGTTGCCGAGGTTCATGACTGCTTCACAATCGCGGAGATCATGGCCTATGAGGATCTTGGATTCTGCAAGCCGGGTGAGGGTGGAAGGTTCATTGAGGATGGAACTCCAATGCTTGACGGTGAACTTCCCGTCAATACAAGCGGAGGACTGAAGGCTAAGGGTCATCCCGTCGGGGCGACTGGAATCGCGCAGATATACGAGATATTCCTGCAGTTAACGGGACAGGCCGATAAGAGACAGGTTGATGGATGCAGGATCGGCTTGGCGCATAACGTGGGCGGGAGCGGAGCTTCATGCTTCGTTCATATACTTAGGGGTGAGATGTAGTGGCTGAGGCTCAGCCATTCACGATTGAGCAATGGTATAATTTCCTCTCCGAGGGAAAGCTGATGGCTGTTCGATGCAGAAACTGCGGAGCAAAGTATCTGCCTCCAAAACCAGTCTGCACGAACTGTTACTCGAGAAGACTCGAGTGGATAAGTCTAAAACCGACTGGAAGATTAATTACATATACGATCATTCATGTCGCTCCGGAGAGGTTTCAGCAATTCGTCCCATACGCATACGGCATAGTTGAGTTTGAGGATGGACTTCGCCTTCCTGGAATGATAAGAGATATTGATCACGGGGAGATCCAAATTGGAATGGAGCTAGAATTATCCTTTGAGCCTGCAGTTGAGGATTGGCCTAAATGGCCAAGATACTATTTTAGGCCTGTGAAGCATTAAGCCTAAAGGTCTTCCTTCTCAAACCTTATTATGTAGACTTTGGTTTCAGGGGTTATTCTCCCATATATCTTCTTTAGTGCCCTTAAAAGTTCCTTCTTATTTTTGAAGCCGTCCCTTCTCGCATCTTTATTGCTTATCTCCGATATCCTCTTTCGCACTATGCTCTTTATCCTCGCGTATCCGCAGCTCTCCCCTCCAGCAACTATCTCCACTAGATCCCTAGGCTTTAAGTTTGTATTCATCCTTATAGTCGTTAATTTTCGTCCGCTCAGCAATCTCTCCTTATATTCCTTCTTAAAATTAAGCTGCTTCATAATGGGCTACCAGCCTTCCAACATTAACTCTCAGATCACTCTTCACTTCAGACGGGTGAACCTTAACGATCTCAGCGGTCTTATCCCAGGATCTACATTGCAAACATCTACAAATGAGTTCAACTTCGGATTTAAGTTCCAATCTCAGCCTATGCCTTCCGGAGCTCAGGAAGTGCGTGAATAAGATGCGTTTAACAGCGTCGCATGCGCCCTCATAGGTTAAGCTTCCCTGCACATACTCCCTGAGCCTATCCCTCTGAGATTGAGTTAATCTCGACTGTCCCAGGAAGTCCACTCCTTGAACATTCAGGAGACTTGCGGCTACGTAGGGATCCAAGTTATAATATACGTCTGAGAGGGCCTCCAGGAATCTCACCTTGAAATCCCCATATATCTCCCAGATTATCCTCTCGGCCCTCCCATTCAACGGCTTAACGAGTATCACACTGAACTCTCCTGAGACTATATTTCTCATCGGACTTATATGAACTGGCACAAATCCGTTTTTTAGCCAGAAGTTTAGTAGGGACTTGTCCGCTCCAAACCCGGCTCCTATCCAGTCGAAACCCTCCTTTTTAGCCTCCTCGCATAGATTCTTCAAGGCGAAGCTGCCTATTCCACGCCTCATAAAATTCGGGTGAACCGCTATCCTCACGATCCTTAATCCAGAAAGCTTCATGAAGTCCTTGTATGGTGGATAATACTTGACTATGCATGATGGGATCATATTCCCGGATGGAGGGCTACCCGTTAATATTAGATTTGCAAATTCATCTGGCATCCTACCCTCTTCTGCTAGGTGTAATGCCGCTATTATCTTGCCGGTCTTTGTCTTTACGATACGCGCTGAATGATGCGGTGCATCCCCTAATATAAGGAGGTCATCCGGTCTATTCCTGTAGTGTGCAAGCACGTATATCCCGATGAACTCCCGTAATTTCTCCTCTTCTCCCCCAAACCATAAGTCTAGATTAGCCTTCTCGTATGTGAGATCCTCCAGTTTAACCTCTTCTTCATCGACCTCTGCGGGTTCAGCGTCGAGGAGGAGAGCCTTATAGAGCCATTCCTCTACGGGATCTCCAAGCGCATATCTTATAGGCTCCCTCAATTCTATGCGATGCAGATTGATTCCCTTATTCTCCTCGAGGGTCTTTAGGAATCTAAGGGAGAATCCTCTGCCGGCTCCTTCATAGCCGTGTATCGTTGAGGCGAAGATCACCTTGGGGAATCTCTGGATGAACTTGAAGAGTAATGGGACGGGTATGCTGGCTGCCTCATCAACCATCAATACATCGGCTTTCTCTCCAAGCGCCCTATGAGGATGCTCAAACTCTAAGACTCCAAACCTACACTTTATTCTGGATGTCCATTTTTCGCTGAATTCCTTTGAAACCTTCTCATCCATCTCCTTTAGGCTTTTCTCAGCCATCTCGAAGATCACCTGTGTCTCCTCTCTATTTGGAGCCGTAACCAGAATTCTTTTCGCCCCAAGATATAGCAGGGTTGCTGCTCCAAGCCCTAAAAGGGCAGATTTTCCCCTTCCGCGATTCGATATTATCACTAGAACGCTTCTTCCCCTCTCATGGGCAACCTCCTCCAATTTTTGAAGGGCATCACACTGCTCTTGAGTGAGGGCTAGTTTATGGATCCTCCTTGGAACTCTACTCTCCTTTGGGATCCGAGGCTTCTTCCTGATGCTCCTCGGCGGATTCAATAATTCACCCTTAATGATCTTCCATCCATCGAGGATCCAGACTCCCCTCGTCTCAAGAAGTTTTCGAATAAAGTATCTTTCAAATCTCACGTTGATATCTTCTGGGCTGTATGGTGGAACAATGAGCTTCTTATGGATACTAGTCTCCCAGCGCCTATCGACATTCAAACTGAGATTATATAATATTATTAGGCCTCCTCCTCTAACGGTCTCTACTAGTCTGCCTATATCATTCGGTCTTGCTCCGCGGCTCATATCTAGGATGAGAATGTCGTTTGTAGTTCCAAGCAGACGATCACTCTCCGCATAAACGTAGGATTTTAAGTTTAGATCTTTACATGATAATCTTAGCTCCTCAATCTTTTCGGTTAGGGACTTAAAGTTCGAGTTGCCATCCTCCTGTTTAACGTAGACTATGCTCGTCTCATTTCTGCCGCTGAGTTCACAATATGCCTGAATCAGGAATGCAACGACATCCTCTGATCCGTCATTAACAGTCACGACTAGCCTTCTATGGGAGGCCCTTTTGGCCTCCTTGATCATCTCTATCAGGAGACGCATAGTTCTGTTCTTCTCGTCCTGAACTGTCTTTTCAATCATCTTCTCCGAAGCCAAGGCTGTAAATGAAGAATCTCAGCTCATTAAGGGCAGCTAGCTAGATAGATGATAACGGTTCAATTTAAATTTATATGCCTTATATCCGAAGATTTTTCTTTAAGAACCCCATACTTTAATTGATCATGAAGGGGGAATGTGTAGCCCAGATTAGATTTTACAGTGAGAAGACAGGGAAGTTTTATAGGCTAGTTAGAACCAAGACTTGGCCTTATCTCGAGATTTCTGGAATACGCATGCATAGAGCCGATATCGTTGATCCGAAGACGGATGCTTTATTGAAGATTAGGGCGTTGGGGAGGATCTATGGGACTATTCTGGACTCATGCACCGGATTGGGTTATACTGCAATATTGGCCGCGAGGAACAAGAGCGTTAGGAAGGTGATCACGATTGAGAAGGATGAGAATGTCATATTCATTGCAAGGAAGAATCCATACTCAAGGGACCTATTCGAGAATAAAAAGATAGAATTGATTGTTGGGGATGCCTTTCAGGAAGTAAGGAAATTTAGGGATGGATACTTCAACTTTATAATTCATGATCCCCCTAGAATATCGATTGCCCCTGAATTATACTCGCTGGAATTTTATAGGCAGCTCCACCGCATACTCAGGGTGAATGGCAGGATCCTACATTACGTCGGCAGACCGGGCATTAGGCAGGGGAAAAGATACGTTAAGGGCATAATTAGGAGACTTAGATCTGCTGGATTTTCTAGGATAAGAAGGGATGAGTCCTCCTTAAGTCTGATAATTGAGAAGTGAGATTCTAAGTCATCTTCTTAGGATGGACAGGGCTGCTCCAATAGCCGTGCAATACTCCCCATTCTCCGGTATTAGCGGCTCTATCCCGAATAGTCTCATAGTATCCCCTATCATCTCTGATGCCAATTTGCTTCTGACAAGTCCGCCCGTAACAACGACACTGTTATTTAGGTTGTAGGCTTTAGCAGCCATAGCCCCGACAACTCCGATTACCTGACAGACCATATTGAAGATTCCAGCCGCCACATCTTCCCTGGATGCCTCGGCCTTTATCCTCCCAAAGTTCGATGCTGTCGCCCAAGACGGAACTATTCCGATCGACCCTCCAACTATATCTGAGACTTTCAGATCGACTTTACCGGGGTCTCCGCTTATTGCCAATTCTTCGATCTCCCGGAAATCGCATGTTCCAAGCATTCTCATCGAGAGTCCAAGGAGTGTCCCCCCTCCAACTCCGGTTCCGCCCACATGCATCATCCTCTTTCCAGCCTCGTATGCTGCAACTATCGCCGTTCCAGTTCCAGCATTAACTATTAGAGCCTCTTTTCTCTTGGATAGCATTAATCCCCCAAGTCCAATAGCCCGTATCTCATTGACCTTCACCGTTGAAATGCCTAGAAGATCACGCTTAATCTTCCTAGACCCTCCGCCCGAGATCCCAACTGCATAAACCGAGTCTGAGCGATCATCAAGCAGGATCTTTAAGGTCCTTATGGCTGACTCAGCCTTCTCATCCGTCAGGATTGAGAATTTCTTAAGTATCTTATCATTCTCTATTAAGACGCCCTTTGTCAGATATGCACCTACATCTATCCCAACGATCATTATTGATTCTTCCAGTGCCCTGTTATTTTCCAGCCTTTCTTATTAGATATGCGAATGCCAATCCGGAAGCTATCGTCGCAGCTGAGCCTAACAGTAATGTTTCTGGCGGGAGGACACCGGCGAATATCATCCTTCCGCCAGGAATCAACGATGTTAGGCAGTAGATCGCCATGAGTATAAGGGCGACCGCTAAAGAGGACTTTATGATGCTCAAGGGCTTCTCCCAGACCAGATCACAGTTTCCCTTAAATCCCATCCTCTCCAATGAAGGCTTAGCATACCTGATTATTACTGGAACGAGGGGAACCATGAAGATCATCATGGTTACAAGCCAGAATAGAGTGAGGCCCACTGTTATGGCAAACTTCACATTTAACGGTAGGGGAGCCCAGCTTGGAACTATAAACCAGAAATATGCCAGAACTCCAAGAGCCGCAACGAAGTTTCCAATGAGCAGGGCAATGAAGCTGCTCATTATAAACGCAGATAAACTCCTCCGCTTTGAAGTTAAGTATCCCAGAACGTAAAATCCGATCAAATTTCCAGGGACGCCTGCTATGAGACTTAGTAGCGGAGTTGTCAATCCGAAGAAGGAGAGGGCGAAGTCCCCTATGAAACATCCTATTGCCGCTCCAACTCCCCCTATGAATGGACCGAAGACTACTGAGAAGAAAGCTGGAATTACAACTCCCGGACGGAAATGCCCAACTCCCCAAGGCGTTGGGATGGGGGATGTCACGGCGATAGCAACGGCATAAAGAGCAGCATTTACAGAGATAAGTGAAAGCTTCTTTGTCGCGGATAATTCCATCAAGCCATCATTTGATCCAGCCAATCTGATCCTCTCATCGAGATCAAATTTATATCCCCTACATTTTCTCTCAACCTATAAGAATTTTCTATAAATTATCCATACTTGTCAAAACTGTTTAGAAATAATTCATAAATAGAGATCTCAGTCTATCCGTAAATGGGGCAGGAATTGACAGTTGAGACGTAAATTTAGGGTAGTTGGAGTCGGCGGGACATTCGATGAGCTACATAAGGGGCATAAGGCCCTCCTGGAGAGGGCGTTCGAGGTCGGCGATAAAGTCTGGATAGGATTGACCACTGATGAATTCGCAGCGAAGCTAGGGAAGAAGCATAAGGTGTCTCCTTATCATGTGCGATTGGATATGCTTAGGCGCTTCCTGAAAGAGAGGGGACTCTTTCATAGGGCTGAGATCATGCCTCTTAATGATCCATGCGGGCCGGCTGCTACAAGCCCGGAGATAGAGGCCATCGTTGTCAGCCGAGAAACCGAGGCTGGCGCATATAAGATAAACCTTCACAGAATGAAGCGGGGTCTTCCGCCGATTAGGGTCATTGTTATAGATATGGTTCCAGCCGAGGATCAAGTGCCAATATCGACTACCCGGATAAAGCGTGGGGAGATCGATCGTTGGGGCCGCCTGCTGATAAGGAGATAAACTTGAACACATGAAATCACGCCTTAGAGTCAGATCAAATTTAAAGGTGCGGCTGCAAATCATTTATTTGTGAGATGATTTGAAGAGGGCTGGATTCGCTGAGCTTCCCCTGCACGGCGGGAGGGCTCCAGCATGGCTTGTGAAGAGGATGATTAAACTAGCCAATTGTATAGTAACCGTGATAATTGATGAGTATGGAAGGGACCTCTTTTTGAGGAGACTAGCCGATCCATACTGGTTTCAGGCTTTAGGCTGCGTTTTAGGTTATGATTGGCATTCATCCGGCTTAACAACTGTTCTTACGGGGGTTCTTAAGTCCGCAATAGACCCCTCAGAATTCGGGTTGGCGGTTTGCGGCGGTAAGGGCAGAGTATCTAGAATGGCTCCATCAGAGATTCATTCAGCCGGAGAGAAGCTAGGCTTATCAACCAGCAAGATCGATGAGATGGTATATGCAAGCAGGATGAGTGCTAAGGTTGATAATTCAGCCCTTCAAGATGGATATCAACTCTATCATCATGCATTCTTCATGACTGAAGATGGGAAGTGGACGGTCATACAGCAGGGAATGAATACTGAGGACAGAACTGCCAGGAGGTATCATTGGCTCTCCGAGAACATTAAGAGTTTCGTTGTTGAGCCTCACTCGGCAATTATAAGCGAGCGTAGAATGCCATGCGTATTAGATATGACGGCGAGGGAAAGTGAAGGATGCAGAAGGGCGACGGTGGATATTGTTAAGGAGGATCCGAGGAGACTCTCTAGGAATCTGCGTCTCCTTCAGAGGTCCAGTCAGAGGATCCTTGATGAGTGGATGCCCATTGATGAGCCTGCCGGGAAGTTTAAGGTGAAGTTTCTCTCGATGCCTCTTAGGATAAATTGGGATGCCGTGAAGAGAGCCTATGAGTTTCAGCCCAGAAATTACGAGGAGCTACTTGGCATAAGGGGTGTTGGACCGGCAACCGTTAGGGGGTTAGCCTTAATATCGGATCTGATTTACGGCGAGGAACCTTCCTGGAGGGATCCCGTTAAATACTCATTTGCGTATGGAGGGAAGGATGGTGTCCCGTTTCCAGTGGATCGAAGGGCCATGGATGAGTCTATCCGCATATTGAAGCATGCAATCGAGATGGCTAAGTTAAACGATAAGGAGAGGCTTAGGTCGCTTAGAAGATTAAGGGAGCTCCTGCCGGGAAGCCGGAAGCCCTGAAGCCCTTAGGCTCACCTCTTCTTCTCTGGGAATACAATTTCATAGACAGCCATTAATCCCAGCGCCACACCTGCCAGCGAGAATGAATATGCAAGGAACGAGAGCAGATAGCTCTTCCCGATCACTCCAATAACCATTAGTAGGGATACTAGGAAACTCGTTATCACGAATACGGCCCCAACGATTATCTGCAGGTAAATCTTATTCTTCCGAATCTGCATAGAGCCAGCAACTCACAAGATGGTCCTTTTCAACCTCGAATTCAGGGGGCTCCTTTACGTTGCAGAGCCCCCTCTTTGCATATATGCATCTCGGATGGAATCTGCATCCGCTTGGCGGATTAACTAGGCTTGGAGGCTCTCCTGGAGGTATCTCTCTGATCACGAATCTATTCTTTGCATCCGGATCTGGAATTGCCTGTAGCAGAGACTTCGTGTATGGATGTAGAGGATTCTTTAGTAGCTCTCCGGTTAGGCCCTTCTCGATTATCTTTCCAGCGTACATTACGTATATCCACTCTGAGAAGTATCTTGTTGTTGAGAGGTCATGCGTGATATAGATTATGCTTAGATTATGTCTCCTCTGCAATTCTCTTAGCAGCGTCAGTATCTCGATCCTAACTGATGCATCGAGCATTGAGACAGGCTCATCGGCGATTATCAGCTTGGGATTCAGTATTATTGCCCTAGCGATCACAAGTCTCTGCTGTTGCCCACCGCTTAGCATGTGCGGATACTTCTTCAGGTAATCCTCAACTGGAGTCAATCTTACCTCGCTTAGAGCCTTATAGATCCTCTCGCGCCTTTCCTTCTTCTCAATCTTATTTATTATCAGCGGCTCCTCCAGTATTCTCATGACTGTCATGAATGGGGGGAGAGCGCCGAATGGATCCTGCTGGACGAATCCTGTCTGCCGCCTATACCATGCCATGTCCTTCGGTTTCATCTCAGTTATGTCCCTTCCCTCAAAGAATATCTTCCCGCCTGTTGGATGTTCAAGTCCTAGGATCGTCCTTCCAAGGGTTGTCTTGCCACTTCCGCTCTCTCCTACAAGCGATATGGCCTCCCCCCTCCTCAGGCTGAAGCTCACTCCATCAACCGCCCTTACAAACTCCGTTCCGCCGAACATTCCCTTCTTTATCTTGTACCACTTCCGGAGATCCTTTAGGACTAATAGGGCATCCTCATCCATCTCAATCACTTCGCGTATAACCAGCACTTAACGAATCTTTCCTCTCCAAGGTGTACTAATGGAGGATCCTTAGAGCATACTGGCATTTTATGTTGGCACCTATCGGCGAATCTGCATCCTTCAGGCGGATTGATGAGGCTGATCGGCGATCCCGGGATATACTCTGGAGTCCTATCCATTCTAAGAGTTGGGACGCTTGCCATCAGCTTCTGTGAGTATGGATGCAGAGGTGAACTGTAGAAGCCTTCAGCATCATTTAACTCAACGATCTGCCCAGCATACATAACCGCTATCTTATCCGCCAATTCACTTGATAGGCCCACATCATGCGTTATGAGAATGAAGCTTATACTCGACTCGGCCTTTATCTTCTTAAGCAGATTCATTATGTTCGCTTGCGTCAGAACATCCAAGGCTGATGTAGGCTCGTCCAGAATGATTATCTCGGGATTCATTATTAGGGCCATCGCTATTATCGCCCTCTGCCTCATTCCGCCGCTCAACTCGAACGGATACCTATCTATGAAGGCATCTGGGATCCCAACGAGGGAGAAGGCTTCCCTCGCCTTCTTCAATGCCTCCTCCTTGCTTATCCCCTTGTGAACTATCAGTGGCTCGGCAACCTGCTCTCCAACGCGTATCACCGGGTTAAGCGAGTTTAGAGCTGCCTGCGCAACCATTGAGATCCTCTGCCACTGAACAGTCCTTCTGAATTGATCCTCATCCATCTCCATGAGGTCCTCCCCATCCAGATATATGTGCCCCCTGAAGACCTCGACGTTCCTCGGTAGTAGGCGTATCAGAGACTTCGCTAGGGAGCTCTTTCCACATCCAGACTCTCCGATCAGCGCAAGCGTTTCACCGCGATCTAACGAGAATGACACTCCGTCAACTGCCTTAAGCGAGCCCATAGTAGTGCGATAATACATGTATAGGTCTTTAACTTCTAGGAATACCCCGCTCATATCTCTTTCAACCTTGGATTGAATATCTTGTCTAGGGAGAATCCTAGAAGCGCGAATCCCAAAGCGGTTAATATGAGCAGAAATGATGGCTCCAGCACCCAGTAGAAGTAGCCCTTATACAGAGCCCCAGCCGAATATGCATCGTCTATAACCTTCCCCCATGTCGGCGCGATTGGATCTCCAAGTCCAAGCAGGGCCATCGCTGCCTCAAGAAAGACGAAATCGGAGACTGAAAGGACGAGTGAAGGTATTATTGTGGGCAGAACCTTAGGTATTAAATAGAGAAATATTATTCTTAGGCTTCCAGCCCCATACGCCTTTGCGGCCTCAACGTATGGAAACTCCTTTATCTGAAGGAAGACGGCCCTGTAAGTCTTGACTCCAGAGCCGAATATGCTTAGGGCGATCACGACGAGCAGAAGCATCCAAATATTAAAGCTATAAAAGACGGATAGCATTATGAGCATTGGAAGGAATGGTAGGATCATATTGACCTCAGTTATCTTCTGAATTGCAAAGTCTATCTTATTTGAGTACCACGCGCTTATAGCGGCGATAATCATCTGTATCATCGCGATCGTTACTGATGCCACTACCCCAAATGATAGGGCTATCGGCGTTCCCCAGAGCAACGCGATGCTCAAGTCTCTCCTTAAATGGTCGGTTCCAGCTACTCCATAGACCTTGCCGTAGACTATGAGCTTAACATCTACATCAACATTTCTCTCGAAGATCGTTCCTTCAATAAGCATCTTGTATCTTCCCTTCAATGGGGATGCCGTTTCAACTCTGAGGATGGAACTGTCCTCCCTAGCGAATAATCCAATCTCTGGACTAACAGCATAA
>Ga0180301_10002395_pt1 | contig 14724 bp, 14 predicted proteins | sample GuaBasSediGuay16_FD_121797 | JGI IMG/M metagenome (GOLD analysis project Ga0180301, IMG submission 121797) | Subseafloor sediment microbial communities from Guaymas Basin, Gulf of California, Mexico - Guay16, Core 4569-2, 12-15 cm | ecosystem: Environmental > Aquatic > Marine > Hydrothermal...
ACATAAAAGTGACTGAAGAAGAGTTGGAAAAAGAGGCAGAGCTTTTGGCACCTTTCTGGGGAATTTCGAAAGAGAGGGCAAAGGCGATCGTAAAGAACAAGGAAGATATAAGAGAAGACCTTGAATGGGCTATTTTAAAAAGAAAAGTTGCGGATTTTCTCCTCGAAAAGGTGAAAATAGTGGAGATCGAGCCGAAGTCTTCCGAAGAAGAGGGTGATAAGAAATGAAGGATCAGTACGTTCCTATAGTTATAGAAACGACAGGAAGATATGAGAGGGCGTATGACATATACTCAAGGCTTTTAAAAGACAGAATCATCTTTCTTGGTGGTCCAATTGACGACCATGCAGCGAATCTGGTTGTTGCTCAACTCCTGTTCCTAGAAGCTCAGGATCCTGACAAGGACATTCACCTTTACATAAATTCACCAGGAGGATCTGTAACAGCTGGACTTGCGATATACGATACTATGCAGTACATAAAATGTGATGTGGTGACTATTTGTGTAGGACAAGCAGCGTCCATAGCTGCAGTGCTACTTTCAGCTGGTACAAAAGGGAAGAGATATGCATTACCTCACTCAAGACTCATGATACACCAGCCTCTTGGAGGAGCCGAAGGACCCGCCAAAGATGTTGAGATAATAACGAAAGAACTTTTGAGGATAAAAGACTTGATAAACAGGATCTTAAGCAAGCACACGGGACAACCCATAGAGAAGATAGAGAAAGACACGGATAGGGACTTTTTCATGAACGCCTATGAGGCGTTAGAGTACGGTCTGATTGATAAGGTTATAGAACCTGAAAAGAAGTGAAATTTTTAAGCTTTTCATACGGCACGATCACGAATAGGGGTGATAGGTATGAAACTCACTCCTATGATGCAGCAGTATATGAAGCTTAAGGAGAAATACAAAGACGCAATACTACTTTTCAGGCTTGGAGATTTTTATGAGACGTTCTTCGACGATGCCAAGATTGTTTCTAAGGTATTGAACATAGTTTTAACGAAGAGACAAGATGCTCCAATGGCTGGTATACCGTATCACGCCTTAGAGAATTATTTGAAGAAACTCGTTGATGCAGGTTATAAAGTTGCCATATGTGATCAGGTTGAAGATCCATCGAAGGCAAAAGGCCTTGTGAAGAGAGAAGTCACGAGGATCGTGACTCCTGGGGCTCTTGTCGAAGATGAATTTCTCTCACCAGAGTCCAATAATTACATGGCATGTATACATTGCGGTTATAACGTGATAAGTACTGCTTTAGTAGATGTATCAACAGGGGATGTTTTGGTGAAAGATCATGAGAGATTGAGCGATGCTCTTGATTTTCTGAAAACCATGAATGTTTCACAGATCCTGTGTTCTGAGGATACTTACCCTGAAATATTCGAAGCGTTTCCCGATACATTTATTGAAAAGCTCGAAGATTGGTACTTCTCAACAGAGAATGTAGATAAGGAAATAAAGGAAACGTACGATATAGAGGATATTCACCATTTAGAGTTATCCGAAGAGAGTAAGATCGCCTTTGTGGCCGCTCTTAGATACGTGAAATACACCATGATGTCTTCGGAGGTCAGTTTCAAAAAACCAAAGGTTCTAAGAGACGAGGACGTGATGTTTCTAGATTCTGTCACCGTGGAAAATCTAGCTCTAGTACCGGGCGAGAGAGGAAAGAATCTGTTCGATATTTTGAATAGGACAAGAACCTCTCTAGGGGCACGGTTACTTCGAAAATGGATCTTGAACCCCTTGAGAAACAGAGAAGAAATAGAAAAACGCTTGGATATGGTAGAAGTCTTTAAAGAAGACAACTTGCTTTTAAACGAAATAAGAGAATATCTAAAGGTGGTCTGCGATGTCGAAAGAATACTGACAAGGGTCAGGTACAGGAAAGTCTCCCCCAGAGATCTCGCGAATCTAAGAGAGACCTTAAGGATCTTACCGAGTATAGTGGACTCTCTAAAAACTAATGAGAAAGCATGGGATAAGTTCAAAACGATGCCATTGCTAGACGATCTGAGAGAGTTCCTTGAGAGATCCCTAGAAGAAGATCCAACAGGTCAACCTGGAGATGGTAAGGTCATAAAGAGAGGCTTTTCAAAGGAACTAGATGAATACAGAGATATGCTCGATGGAGTTGAAGAAAAGCTTCAAAAGTTTCAGGAGAGAGAAAGAAGAAGAACCGGTATCTCTAGCTTGAAAGTGGGATACAACCAAGTTTTCGGTTATTACATAGAGGTTTCTAAAGCGAATATCGATAAGGTACCAGAGGATTACCAGAGAAAGCAAACTCTTGTCAACGCAGAAAGGTATGTCACCCCAGAACTCAAAGAATTTGAGCTCAAGATAACATCAGCAAAAGAAAAAGTTGAGGAAATAGAAAAGGTTCTTTTTGAAGAAATATGTGAGAAAGTGAAGGAAAAATACGATGAGATATATCTATTGGCTTCGAATCTAGCAGAACTCGATGTTTTCACAACATTAGCTTACGATGCTCTCCTTTACAACTACACCAGGCCAAGTTTCAACAACAACGGAAAGATCGTTCTTTTAAAATCCAGACACCCGGTTGTGGAAAAGTTTGTGGAGAATTTCGTACCCAACGATATCGTTATGGATGATAACAACAGGTTCGTAGTTCTCACAGGTCCGAACATGAGTGGTAAATCTACCTTCATAAGACAGGTGGGTATGATCGCAGTTATGGCTCAAATGGGATCTTTCGTTCCAGCAGAAAAAGCTTCTCTTCCCATATTTGATAGGATCTTCACCAGAATGGGTGCAAGGGATGATTTGCCAGGGGGTAGAAGCACTTTCCTTGTCGAGATGAGTGAAATGGCACTGATTCTTCTTAAGGCGACTAAAAATAGCTTGGTGCTCCTCGATGAGGTTGGGAGAGGAACTAGCACTTTCGATGGTATAAGTATCGCCTGGGCGGTGTCCGAATATATTCTTGAAAAGATAAGATGTAAGACGATATTTGCAACACACTTTACTGAACTTACAGAACTCGCTAACTTATACGATTCGGTTCTTAACAAGACGATAGATGTCAGGGAAATAAAAGGAAAGGTGATATTCCTTCATAAAGTGATAGACGGGGTGGCGGATAGAAGTTACGGTATAGAGGTTGCTCAAATTGCAGGGCTTCCTGAGGAAGTTGTTAAAAGAGCAAAAGAAGTGCTAGATGTGATAGCAGGAAAGAGTAATATAGAGGATCGTCTCAGAGTGGTTAAAAAGGACAAGATGAAAAAAGTTAAAAAACTCAATGAGAATCAGATATCTCTTTTTGGCTTTTCAAAAGATCTCTGATCCACTCGGGATTCTCCGATTTGAATATGCCATAACCCATCACCAATATGGTTGCACCATTTTTGATAAGGATCTCTGCATTCTGCTCATTTACTCCTCCATCAACCATTATCTCAAGGTTAACTCCCATATCTCTCGACATGTTATGAACTCTTCTTATCTTCTCAATACTTCTGGCAATGAAACGCTGACCTGAAAAACCTGGATTCACACTCATGATTAAAACTCCGTCTATATCAGTTATGATCTCTGAAAGCATATCAGGTGGCGTGTGAGGGTTCAAAGCCACGAAAGCTTTAGCTCCCCTATCTTTTATACGATGCACAAGTCTGTGAAGATGATAAGAAGTTTCAAAGTGAACTTCTACAACATCCGCTCCTTCCTCAATAAAGATATCAACGAAATCCTCAGGATTCGTTATCATGAGGTGTACGTCTATGGGAATGTTCGTTATTCTTCTGACCGCTTTCAAAATCGGTACACCGAAAGTTATGTTCGGGACAAAATGGCCATCCATAACATCTATATGGATAAAATCCACCATATGCTCCACTTTTCTGATCTCCCTTTCAAGATTTCCTAGATCACATGCTAGAATAGAGGCACTTATTTTGACCATCCCTTCTTTCCTCCCTTTCGTATTTCCTCAAGTTCCCTGAACATTAGAACGTAGCTTTCATATCTGCTTTTCGAGATCTCACCGTTTCTTACAGCTTCCGTGATCGCACATCCAGGTTCATTGATATGGTTGCAATCCGAGAATGCACACATACCTTTGTAATCCTGGAATTCTACGAACAGTTCTTTCAATTCTTCGAGTTCTATATCCGATATATCCAGGTTAGCAAAACCTGGAGTATCTGCTACATATCCTCCAAAGTCGAATTTCAAAAGTTGCGTCGTTGTGGTCGTGTGTCTGCCCCTTCCAAGCTTCTCAGAGACCTCTCCCACCTTGAGTTTCAAACCAGGATTTATAGCGTTCAGCAAGCTACTTTTCCCAACACCAGAAACACCAGCCATGGTAGATATCTTCCCTTTGAATATCTCCTTCAAATCCTCAAGTCCTTCTTTGGTTACGACGCTGGTGCGAAGGGTTTTGTAATACCTGGAGTATATCTTCTCTAGCTCTGTGAGTTTTTTCCATTCTTCCTCTCCATATAGATCTATCTTGTTGAACACTATGATCACTGGTAACTCACTTCTTTCAGTGAGAACGAGGAATCGATCGAGGATGAAGGTGGAGACCTCTGGTTTTTTTAAGGAAGTTACAAGAACGACTTGGTCGACGTTTGCTATACGTGGTTTTGGAAGAATGTTCTTTCTGTGAAGAATGTTTTCTATGACACCAGAGCCAGTTCCATCCTGAACGTATTCGACTTTATCTCCTACGAATATCTTCAACCCCTGAAGCTTGAATTTTCCCCTCAGTTTACATAGAATCCTCTCTTGAGTTTCTTCATCTTCTACCATGACGAAGTTGGAATGAAAGCTTACAACCGTTCCAAATCTTCGCAATCCATCACCTCCCCAGAATAAAAATCACCCAAGAAGATATCATGCCAGGTTTTGGATATTGATCTATCACCTTATTTCCTTGACCTATTCTCAAAATATCAACCTTCAGATCAATATTATTGAGATCCATACCTTTAAGATCTCCTATCCTTTCGAAGATATCTGGTTCCCCTTCATCTATAAGTAAAGTTACCGTTCCAGAGCATGTATTTCCAGGTTCTGGAAACATTCCCATTACTCTACCATCGGGTCCTTCAAAAGGAAAATAAACTTTCCGGACATTACAGCCATATTCTTTGAGGATCTCTTCTGCCATATCAAGTTGAGAGCCTATCAAATTGGGCACTTTCAGTTCCTTCGGCACTTCGCAATAAAGTTTTATTATTCGACCCTCCTTGACTTTCTCTCCAACCTTTGGATGTGTTCTTAAGACTCTTCCTGAACCAAAAATTTTCCATGACAAATGAGCTTTTTTCAACATCTCCTCTGCCTTTTCTGGTGCCAGACCCACCACATTGGGAACGATGGTTGTTTTGACCATCTCTATATTGAAATGCATCAATATCAGAAAAGACATTCCTCCAAGCACAAGTCCTAATAATACAAGAAAAAAGCGTTTCATGCTCTCAATCCCAGCTTTCGCATCCTAAGCTGGCCGCATGCTGCCTCTATATCAGTTCCTTTTTCCGATCTTATTTCAGCTTCTATTCCTTTCTTGCTAAGGATTCTTTTGAACATCAAGAGTCTTTCCTTAGAAGGCCTCCTGAGAGTTCGGTTCACAGGATTTATAGGTATCAAATTCACGAAAACCTTCAAGTCTTTCAATATCTCAGCTAGTTTCTCAGCGTCTGAAGGATAATCGTTCACTTCCCTTATCATGACGTATTCTATGGTTACACGTCTTCCCGTTTTCATTTGATAAGCTTTGACAGCGTTCAATATCTCCTCGATAGAATATTTCCTATTCAAAGGTACGAGTTGATCTCGTTTGAAGTTACTCGGAGCATGGAGTGAGAGTGCCAGAACCACATCTAAACCCTCGTCAGCGAATTTTAAGATCTTTTCAGGTATTCCAACAGTTGATACGGTTATTCTTCTTATGCCTATTCCCTTCATCTTAGGATGATTCAGCATTCTTATGCTTTTCACAACCTCATCGTAATTCAAAAAAGGTTCTCCCATACCCATGTACACTACGTTCCCAACCCTTATACCCGATTCTTTCTCCATAGCGAGAACTTGTGACACGATTTCACCAGCAGATAGATTTCTCTTGAAACCACTCATCCCAGTGGCGCAAAAGATGCACTTCACAGGGCATCCTACTTGCGTGGATATACAAGCGGTTACCCTGTTCGGATGGAAGAGGAGAACCGATTCTATGGTGTTTCCATCCTTCAATTTCCAAAGATACTTGGTGGTTCCATCTATCTTGGATACTTTTTTTTCCACCAACTCTGGAAAATCTATGGTGTAATTCTCAGATAGTATCTTTCTCTGCTCTTTCGAGAGATTGGTCATTTTCTCAAATTCTGTTACTTTCTTATCATAGATCCAGTCAAGGATCTGATCGGTTCTATATCGCTCCCAACCGAGAACTTCTGTTACTTCCTTTTTTAGTTCCTCATAACTCATGTCCAAGATATTCTTCAAGCAAGACACCTCCCAGAAGATTATATCAGAATGCTAAAATACCAGAGATCGGGGTGATGAAGATCATGAAAATATTTGAAAAGCTGTTAGAGTTAGGAGCAGATGTTAAATTGAAGGAACCCCTTTCGAACCATACGAGTATGAAACTTGGCGGGCCTGTGGACTACCTAGTTTTTCCAAGCGATCAAGAATCTTTTGTGGAAAGCATTACTTTTTTGAACGAATGCGGTGTTCCATGGAAGATCATGGGTTTTGGAACCAATTTGATAGTGGAAGATAAAGAGCATTTTGGGGCTGTTTTGAAAACGGAGAGATTGACTTCTATCTACTTCAACGATTCGGAAGTTATCGCAGAATGTGGGATCAGCCTGAAAAGGCTATGTAGATTATGTGCTCTTGAGGGTCTATCGGGACTCGAATTCGCATACGGAATCCCTGGGAGTCTGGGAGGAGCTATCTACATGAACGCAGGAGCCTACGGTGGTGAGATAGGTGAAGTTGTGAAAAAGGTTTTAGTTTTTGATGGAAAGAAAAAGTATTGGCTATCGAAAAATGAGCTTTCTTTTGGATACAGAGAAAGCCTTCTTAAGAAAGAGAAATTGATAGCTCTAGAGGCCGTTTTGGAGTTAAAAAAAGATAATCCTCAGAGAGTACAAGATAAGATGATCGATTTTTTAAAAAGAAGAATTGAAAAACAACCTTTGGACCTTCCAAGCGCAGGTAGTATATTCAAAAGGCCAAGAAAAGATTTCTACGTTGGGAAGGCGATAGAATCGCTAGGACTGAAAGGTTATAGAATTGGTGGAGCTGAGATATCCAAGAAACACGCGGGATTCATCGTCAACGTTGGTGGTGCGAAATTCGAAGATATATTGAGACTTATAGATCTCATAAAACAAGAGGTGAAGAAAAAATATGATGTGATTTTGGAGACGGAGGTGGAGATTTGGAGAAGTTCAAAACGCTAAGGAAAACTTGTTCTGCGAAGTTGAACATCAAGGGATCACTGTTCATATCATATGTTTCTCCCGTGAAAAACTTGGAGGAAGTAAGAACCTTCTTGAAAGAAAAGGTTAGAAAAGATGCCACTCACAATTGCTACGCTTACAGAATCTTGGAAAAGGACAATATCGTGGAATTTTCAACGGATGCCGGTGAACCCAAGGGAAGTGCAGGTCTTCCCATATTGAACGCTCTCAGAAAGAGAAATCTGGTTAACGTGGTGGCTCTAGTGATACGATATTTCGGGGGGAAAAAGCTTGGTGTTAGAGGATTGATAGATGCTTATTCGAGGGTTGTAGAGATGTCTCTCAACGAGTGTCAAGAGATCTTCATGGTTAAAATGAAAAAGTACACTGTTTTTCTAAGGTATGAAGATATGGGGAGGGAGATGGAAAAAATATCAAAATGTAGAATTTTGGATATGAAGTACAAAGAAAATGGCGTTGAGATAACGTTCCTTGCGGAGATGCAAGAGAATTTTTCTGGAGATTTTGAAGAAGTGTACGTTCCTCAGGTTGAATGATACGTACTGAGGAAATCCTTAACACTATTTTCGAGTAATTCGAGATTTTTTCTAGCTTTTTCTCTCGTTTCCTCAGAAACGTGCAAGTAGAATTTTAACTTCGGTTCTGTCCCGGATGGTCTTACATATATGACCCCTTCATTGAAAATCATTTTTAACGTCTCGTTAGGTCTTATATCACCGACTCCCTTTGAAAAATCTGTGATATCTTTTACCACGAGTTTCCCAAATCTTGATGGTGTGGTTTCTTTCAAGTGTCTGTATATACTTTGGACTTTTTCGACATTTGATAATTCCACACTCAGGAGTTTTTCCATATAGAAGCCATATCTTCTGTAAAGATCGTTGAGTAGGAGGATAGGATCTTTCTCTGATAAAAGCCCTGCTATAAGACAAGAAGCTATCACACCATCTTTATCTTTAACGAAGTTCCCAGCTAGAAATCCGTAACTTTCCTCGAAAGCGAGAAGAAATCCGTAATTTCCCCTTTTTTCCTCCTTGGCGATCACATCCCCTATGAATTTGAAACCCGTTGGCGTTTCGAAGAGGTGAATCCCTTTTTCGTAGCACATTGGACGAACCATATCGGTTGTAACTATGGTCTTGACAACGTATGGTTTTTCTTGCTCTTTTAACCAATCTTCCATCTTGCACGACATGTAGTGAAGGAGGAGGACACCTATCTGATTTCCCGTGAGTTTCACAAATTCTTCACCTTTTTTCAAAACCAAACCAACTCTATCGCAATCTGGGTCAGTCGCTATTCCGAAGGGAACTCCCTCACGATCTATATATCCTTTAACGAGTTCGAGAGCGTCATCCTCTTCAGGATTAGGTACACGAACTGTTGAGAAGTCACCATCCCAACTTGTTTGCTCGTTCACAAGGATGACATCCACTCCTATTCGCTTTAGAGCATTTGGTACCATTCTCAGGCCTGTACCATGAAGGGGAGAATATACTATCTTCAAAGATTTTGAAATAAGCGGTTCCATCAGTTTTTCGATCTTTTCTAAATAACTCTCGATCACTTCATCGGGCACGGTATCAACATTACACTCACTGAATCTATCGATAGTTTCCAGCTTTTCCATGTGTTTTCTTATTTTATCCGCAGTTTCTGGCAGTATCTGGACACCTTCTTCGTTGTATACTTTGTACCCGTTGTACTCAGGTGGATTGTGACTCGCTGTCACTACGATTCCGACATCCGCCTCCATATATCTGACGGAGAAGGAAAGAAGGGGAGTTGGGACAGGTTCTTTAAAGACGGACACATCCATACCGTTCTCTCTGAATTTGAAAGATGCTAGTTTTGCAAAATCCTTCGATTTTCTTCTCGTGTCATAAGCAACAACCACCCTTTTCTTGCCTTCATCTTTCATCCAGTTGGCGACAGCCTGGGTTACTCTCAAAACCAGTTTTTCATCGAATTCACCAGGCCTCATCTTTCCTCTTACCCCGCCGGTCCCAAAGAGAATCAAAATTCTTTCCCTCCCCGCTTTGGATTCGAATGATATTTTAGCATTTTATAGCTTGCATTCCTCACTCTACCCCTTGATAATCGAATGTGATAGAATTTCTTCAGACCCACGATTCGGGAGGTGACGGCCTCTTGACAGCGTACATCATAAGGAGACTACTCTTGCTTCCACTGATACTCTTTGGGGTCAGTCTGATCATATTTTCAATGATGCAGGTTTTAGGACCGGATAAACTCCTTGCAGCATATGTCAATCCTAACATATTGGACAAGGCAACTGAAGAAGCTTTGGAGGCTTTGAAAGAAAAATATGGGTTGAACGATCCCATGATAGTGAGATATACGAAGTGGCTCAGAAACGTTTTAAAAGGGGATTTCGGCTGGTCCTTGGTAGGGAAAGAACCAGTGAAGGATGCCATACTTGAAAGATTACCATACACGGTGGAACTCGCCCTTTATGCAATATTCCCTGTTGTGATAGTCGGAATATGGCTTGGAGTTATCGCTGCGGTCAATAGAGACAAGTTTCTGGATCACTTTATAAGGATATTCGCCGTCGTTGGATGGTCCTTCCCCGATTTCGTCTTTGGCCTTTTGGTTCTCATGATATTCTACAGTATGCTGAACTGGCTTCCTCCAGGAAACCTGAGTAATTGGGCTGAAGAGGTCGTAAGATCCCCAGAGTTTCATAGATACACGCATCTTCTCACCATAGACGCCCTTCTGAATGGTAGACTCGATGTTTTCTGGGATGCGTTAAGACATCTGATAGGGCCGATAATGACACTATCTTGGCTATGGTGGGCGTATCTTTTGAGGATAACGAGGTCGAGCATGCTGGAGGTTCTGAATAAAGAGTTCGTCAGGACTGCAAGAGCAAAAGGACTTCCAGAAAGGGTAGTTATAAACAAGCATGCAAGGAGAAACGCTCTTATCCCCGTCACGACAGTTGGAGGTGCTATGGTTATAAATCTCTTCGCTGGTACTGTCATAGTCGAGATGGTCTTTAACAGAACCGGCATGGGGAGTTTTACGGCTTCGGCCGCCCTTCAACTGGATTACGCATCCATAATGGCGAGCGCTCTCTTCTATTCCACGATACTCGTTCTGGGTAACCTGATAATAGACATCCTGTATGCAACCATAGACCCCAGAATAAGATTGGGTTGAGAGGTGGTACCGTGAGACAGGAAACAAAGAGAATTTTGAGGAGGCTTTTTAGAAATCCTTCGGCGATTCTGGGTTTCTCACTGTTAACATTTTTCATCCTGGTCGCGATCTTTGCACCTCTTTTGGCACCACCTGTGAATTCGTTCAATCCGAGTATGAAACTCCCAGATCCTTATATCATGCCGGTGGTGAGTTGGAAGCAAGAACCTATTCCTCCAACAACCAAGAAGGATGTCGATCCACAGAAATTAGGGAGAGAGCCCATAAGGTGTATAGATTACCATCCGTTCGGAATAATTGGTGGAAGGGATATTTTCTACGGTGTGGTCTGGGGTACAAGAACCGCCTTCAAAGTAGGAATAATTGTTACAGTCATATCGACCTTGATAGGAATAACGATAGGTTCGATATCGGGCTATTTTGGAGGATGGGTGGATGAAGTCCTCATGAGGATAACCGACGTCTTCCTTTCGATACCTTTCCTGGTCGCAGCCATAGTGTTAACAACGATACTTGGGGTTGGATTAGATAAGGTTATGATAGCTTTGATAGTCTTCGGATGGATGGGATCTGCAAGGCTCATTAGAGGTAATATTCTTCAGGTTAAGGAGGAGCAGTTCGTCCTCGCCGCAAAAGCTTTAGGAGTTCGTGATGTCTTCATAATTACAAAACACATACTTCCCAACACGATATTCCCTGTCGTTATCCAAGCATCCATGAGAATGGGATCGCTAGTTATAACAGCTGCTGCTCTCAGTTTCCTTGGTTTGGGAGCCCCTCAAGGATACGCTGACTGGGGAGCACTTCTGAGCTATGCTCGTGATTGGATGCTTGAAATAGGAGAACACTGGTACGCTATTGTCTACCCAGGAACCGCAATGGTACTGTTCGTCTTGGCATGGAATTTGGTGGGAGATGCTCTCAGAGACGCTTTTGACCCGAGGTTGAAAGGTTGAAGTAAGAGGAGGGAAAGTGATGCCTGAACCTTTATTGATCGTTAGAAATTTGAAGACGTACTTCTATACAGAAGATGGTGTGGTAAAAGCCGTTGATGGTGTGGATTTTGAAGTTTACGAAGGGGAGACACGCGGTATAGTTGGGGAATCTGGGTGTGGAAAGAGTGTTACCTCTCTTTGGATAATGAGACTTTTGGATGAGAAGGGAAGGATTGTTGATGGTGAGATAATATTCAAGGGAAGGAATTTATTGGAGCTATCAGAGGACGAGATGAGAAGAATTAGAGGAAACGAAATAGCCATGATATTTCAAGAGCCCATGGTAGCTCTGAACCCAGTTTATACGATAGGAGATCAGATAATTGAGGCCATCACCCTTCACCAGAATGTCGACGAGCATAAAGCTAGGAAAATGGCGATAGATCTTCTCAGGAAAGTTGGTATACCTGAACCGGAAAAGAGGATCGATGAGTATCCTCATCAGCTCTCTGGCGGTATGAGACAAAGAGCTATGATCGCTATGGCCCTATCCTGTAGGCCAAGTCTTCTTATAGCAGATGAACCTACGACTGCTCTTGATGTTACTATCCAAGCTCAAATCCTCGAATTAATGAAAGAGCTTCAGAAAGAGTACGGTATGGCAATAATTCTGATAACACACGATATGGGAGTGATCGCAGAGACAGCCGATAGAGTCGTGGTTATGTATGCTGGAAAAGTTGTGGAGTATGCTGATGTGAAGACTCTATTCAACGATCCTAAACATCCATATACCTACGGACTGTTAACTTCCATCCCAAGACTCGATATAGAACAAGAAAAGCTCAAGAGTATACCAGGTGTTGTCCCAGATCCATTGAATTTCCCTAGCGGTTGTAGATTTCATCCAAGGTGCGAGTTTTTTGAAAAAGGAAAATGCGATGTGAGTGAGCCAGAACTCGTCGAAGTAGCGGAAGGGCATAAAGTCAGGTGCTATTTCTGGGAGAGGGTGGACGAAGTTAAGAAGTTGGAAGCGGAGAAGGTTTGAAGGAGAGGTGGAAGATCGTGACCAAAAAGGTCCTTCTAAGGGTTGAAAATCTTGTCAAACATTTTCCTATAAGAGCAGGTGTCTTCAAAAGGATAGTTGGATGGGTCAAGGCGGTGGATGGGGTATCGTTCGATGTCTATGAAGGAGAAACTCTGGGCTTGGTTGGGGAGTCTGGATGTGGAAAAACAACGGTTGGTATGACGATCCTAAGACTTTATGAACCAACCTCTGGAAGGATAATCGTTGAAGACGAGGACACCACATATTATTTCATGTCGAAGTTCAAAGCTTCTTCTTATATAAAGAAAACGTACATCAACAGATTCAAAAAACTTCTCAAGGACTACGGTAGTGTGGATTCATTGTTGAAGGATCTTGAAGGCGTTGATGAGAAATATGCAAGAATATTTTTCGAGGATGCCAAAGGTTCAGGTAGCAAGTTTATAAAGTACCTCCTTTCCGATATTCAGGAAAAAAGGAAGAACTTCAGAAGGAACATGCAAATAGTTTTCCAAGATCCCTACAGCTCGCTGAACCCGAGGATGAGAGTGAAGAGTATCGTTGGAGAAGGGATAAAAGCTCATAAGCTCGCAGATGGGAAAAGAGCGGAAGAGATGGTGAAGGAGATACTGGAGGATGTGGGAATAATACCAGATCACATGTATAGATTCCCTCATGAGTTCAGTGGCGGGCAAAGGCAGAGAATAGGAATAGCAAGAGCCTTGGCTCTCTCACCGAAACTCATGATAGCCGATGAAGCAGTTGCTGCTCTTGACGTTTCGATAAGGAGTCAGATAATAAACCTCATGGAAGAACTTCAAAGCGAGTATAAATTGACTTACATCTTTATATCTCACGATCTCGCTGTTGTGAAGCATATAAGCGATCGTATAGCAGTGATGTATCTTGGAAAAATCGTGGAATTGGCGGACAAAAAGACCCTGTTTGAAAAACCCCTTCACCCTTACACGAAAGCCCTCATGTCAGCGATTCCAATACCCGATCCGAATAAGAGAAGAAAAAGGATAATACTCAAAGGAGATGTTCCAAGCCCCATAAATCCACCGAGTGGTTGTAGATTCCACACAAGATGTCCTATAGCTGAGAAAATATGTTCTGAAGAGGAACCAGAGCTCAAAGAAGTAGAACCTGGACATTTTGTGGCTTGTCACTTCCCAGGTAGGTTGTGAGGTGCTTGAAACTTGAAACTGAAGAACTTTCTTCTAGTACTATTGATGATAGCTAGTGGTATTGTGATTGTTCTCTTCAAATCCAAGGTGGAGACTTTAAAGGTATACGTTGATGGACGTCTTAAAGAGACGGTGATAAGAATTCTGAACAATAAAAGGGTGAGGTACAACCTTGTAAGTGATAAAAGAAGGGGAGTTGTGATATTCGAAGTGGATAAAGTTGTGATACCGCCAAATGATGAGATATTCTACTTGGATTGGAGTGAAAAGGTGAAAGAAAAAGCCTGGTGTGCATTCCATGAAGTATTCGGGAATATGGAGGGTGTTTACATATCCGCATCGAGTAGTGAAGTGACAAAAGAACCTATCGTGGAAAAAGCTGTTGAGATTTTCACTACAAGGAGAGGGAGAGAATACTTCGAAAATGGCTTTTCGATACTGCCGATATATTTCCTTGTGAGAAGAGATGGGACTTATGATGCCATCTTCGTCTATGATCCTGTAACCAGCGAGGGAAGAAAATTGAAATGAGCTATGAAGGAGGAGATAAAATTGGAACCGATTCTGATAGTTAAAGATCTAAAAACTTATTTTTACATGGAAGAAGGTGTTGTGAAAGCTGTTGATGGTGTTTCTTTCGAGCTTTTCCCAAACGAAGTGTTGGGCATAGTTGGAGAAACAGGAAGTGGCAAAAGCGTTACGGTGAAATCCATAATGAGATTGATAAAACCTCCTGGAAAAATCGTTGGAGGAGAAGTAATATACAACGGAACGGATATATTAAAGCTTCCGGAAAGGGAGATGTACAAAATTAGAGGGAAAGAGATCAGTATGATCTTCCAAGATCCTATGTCATCTTTGAATCCTCTGTACACAATAGGAG
>Ga0180301_10002396_pt1 | contig 14723 bp, 12 predicted proteins | sample GuaBasSediGuay16_FD_121797 | JGI IMG/M metagenome (GOLD analysis project Ga0180301, IMG submission 121797) | Subseafloor sediment microbial communities from Guaymas Basin, Gulf of California, Mexico - Guay16, Core 4569-2, 12-15 cm | ecosystem: Environmental > Aquatic > Marine > Hydrothermal...
CTCCAGGGATTCTAATCTTTCAACAAAAAGTTGGAACTCGCGCGATAAATCACCGCTTAGAAACTTTTTTTCTGCCGCAGGGTCTATTTTTAAATCTTTGACAAAGAAAAAATCCGCCCAATCCGGGAAGTCCTCTAAAACAGAAAGACGCTCCTGAAATAATTTTATCAAAGAAATAAGGTAATTGCTATCAAAATTATCTTTATCAATAAAACCCTTTTCTGCCAATAGGGGAACTAATAATTCCATTAATTTTTTAGGGTCTTCTTTTTTTATGTACTGGTTATTCATCCATTTTAACTTTTTCTTGTCAAAGCTCGCTGCGGTTTTATTAACGTTTTTTATGTCAAACAGCTTTACCGCCTCTTCAATATCTATAACTTCCCGGTCGTCTCCGGGAGACCAGCTTAATAATAATAAGTAGTTTACCAGGGCCTGCGGTAAATAACCGGACTTACGGTAATCAGAAATAGCAACTGCTCCGGTGCGCTTAGAGAGCCGTCCGCTTTCGCCCAGAATCAAAGGCAGATGCGCAAACTCCGGGATTTTAAAACCTAAGGCCTCGTAGAGAAGAACCTGTTTGGGAGTATTAGATATGTGGTCATCCCCCCTGATAACGTGAGTAATATTTAAATCCGCATCATCTACTACGCAGGCAAAATTATAAGTAGGCGTTCCGTCGGATTTAATTAATACCTGGTCTTTAATAACAGAAGTATCAAACTCGATTTCGCCGCGGATTAAATCATTGATTTTTATTGTACGCGGGCTTATTTTATATATAATCGCTTCACCCTTATCTTGGCTTTTTTCAATGTAGGCCTTGTTTTCCTTTAACAGCCGCAGGGCTCGTTCTTTATAAATTGCCATCCTCTGGCTCTGGTAATAAATCTCATCCCATTTAAAACCAAGCCAATTTAAACTATCCAAAATCTCATCTACAAATTCCTTTTTTGAACGCTGGCGGTCTGTATCTTCTATTCTTAAAATAAATTTTCCGGACTTTGCCCGTGCATATAGCCAGTTAAACAAGGCCGTGCGCGCGCCGCCTATGTGTAAATAACCTGTGGGGCTGGGGGCAAACCTGACTCTTATCACTTTATTCTGAATCCCTCCTCAAACGCCTTTATATTAATACCAACCAGGTTTTTTTTATGGGCAGGGGCAATTGCTTTTATCGCCGCTAAGACCGTATTTTTATTTAAAATATTTTTTTGGGCCAAATAACATCCCAAGGCAATCATATTGGCAACCTTGAGATTACCTAGCTTCATAGCCAGGTAAGTAAAAGGGGCCTTGCAGATATTGATATTTTTTCCCTCAATCGCCTTATTCACCAGCGTAGTGTTTACAATTAACAGGCCTTTATCCTTCAATCTGGATTTAAACTTTTCAAATGAAGGGTTGTTCATTACAATAAGGGAATCGGCCTTATCAATATAGGGAGAGCTGATTTCGCTGTCGGAAATAATCACCATGCAGTAAGCTGCGCCTCCGCGCACTTCTGCTCCGTATGAAGGAATCCAGGTGGTATATTTATCTTCACGTAAGGCGGCTTCAGCAAGCACCTTGCCCAAAAGCATAATTCCCTGTCCGCCCTCTCCGGCTATTATAATTCTTTCAACCATAATTATTTTATTCTTCCTAAAGTAAATTCCTTTGCCATTACCTCTCTTGTCCAATCCAGCGCCTTTTTAGGAGGCATCCCCCAATAAGTAGGGCAGGGAGAAAGGACTTCAATCAGTGAAAATCCTAAATTATCTATCTGATTCTGAAATGCCAATCTTATTGCTTTTTTTGCCTTATTTACCTCAGGGGGAGAAAATAAAGCCACCCGCTCAACATATCTTACCGCGGCCAACTGCGCGAGCATTTCTGAAATTTTTAGAGGATACCCGTGCATACCCGGCAAGTTTATTTCTCTGCCATGAGGCGTAGTCGCAGTTTTCTGGCCGATTAGAGTGGTAGGCGCCATCTGCCCGCCGGTCATTCCGTAAACCGCATTATTTACAAATATCCCGGTAATATTCTCGCCGCGGTTAGCGGCGTGTATTGTCTCGCTGGTACCGATAGCTGCTAAATCGCCGTCGCCCTGATAAGTAAAAACAACTGTTTCTGGCCTTACTCTCTTGATACCGGTTGCTACTGCCATTGCCCGGCCGTGTGCAGCTTCCGCGCAATCAAAATCCCAGTAATCATAAGCAATCACTGCGCAACCTACCGGAGCAATAGCAACTACTTTCTCCCTGATTTCTAACTCATCCACTACCTCGGCAATCAGCCGGTGGACAATGCCATGCCCGCAGCCAGGACAATAATGTGTGACAACGTCCCTGAGAGAGCTTGGATGACTAAATAGTTTTTCCATAATTAATGCATTGAGTTTATCTTGCGGATAATCTGCTGCGGCGCAGGTATTCCTCCGCCGGCTCTGCCTAAAAATTCAACCCTGAATTTACCGTTAATTGCCAGGCGCACATCTTCTACCATTTGGCCGTAGGACATTTCTATTACTAAAAATTTAGTTTTTTTGAGCTTAGCAGATATGCCTTGAAATATTTTATTGGGAAAAGGCCATAAACTGATCGGCCTGATCAATCCGATTTTCTTTCTTTGTTTGCGTAATTGCCTAACTATACTCTTTGCGATTCGCGCCATCGAACCGTAAGCCACTAAAATAATGCCGGCATCATCTAAAAATAAGTCTTCCCACAATTGCTCTTTTTTCTGGATTACTTGATATTTTTTCTGCAATGTAAGGTTGAGTTCTTCAAGCGCGCCTTCTCCAAGCAGCAATGACCTGATTATATTCGGTTTTCTTCCCTGGCAACCAGTCAATGCCCAACTTTTCTTTTTATCTTTGTGACTTGTGACTTGTGACTTGTGACTTGCAATAAGGGGTTCCATCATCTGGCCGAGCATCCCGTCGCCTAGGATTACTGCCGGATTACGGTATTTATCCGCCAAGTCAAAGGCAAGAAACATAAAATCATAGGCCTCCTGAACCGAAGAGGGCGCTAAAACAATATTACGGTAATCTCCGTGGCCTCCTCCTTTTGTAGCCTGAAAATAATCAGACTGGGAAGGAGCAATATTACCCAATCCAGGCCCCCCACGCATTATGTTCACAATTACCGCCGGCAATTGCGCTCCGGCTAGATAAGAAATCCCCTCCTGCTTTAAGCTGACCCCGGGGCTGGAAGAAGAAGTCATTGCCCTGACGCCGGTAGTTGCTGCGCCATAGACCATATTTATAGCCGCTACTTCTGATTCTGCCTGAATAAAAATGCGCTTTCCCTGCGGCATGCGTTTTGCCATATAGGCAGTAAGCTCATTTTGCGGGGTAATAGGGTAACCGGCATAAAAGGTGCAGCCTGCCTGAATCGCTCCCTCGCCAATCGCCTCATTTCCGGTAATCAATATCTTTTTTTCTTTCATATTAAAACTTGCTATTTAAAAAGTTGCGAGCCTTGCGTTATAATTTTGCGCTTTGCTCTTTGCCTTTTGAGTTATTTGTAGACTTCAATACAACAATCCGGGCACATAACCGCGCACATAGCACAACCTAGGCATTCTTCATTCTCTTTAACCTTTACCGGCTTTATGCCCTTGCGATTTAAATTTTCATCTAAGACAATAATCCCTTTGGGGCAAAAGCTAATGCAGATTAAACAGCCCTTACATTTATCCCGGTTAATGTTAATTTTTGCCATCTACTGTTGCGCTATACTCTTACTTAATAACTATTGATTTAATTTTATCCGCAATTCCGCTTGCGGTCAAGCCGAACTTATCTAATAAAATCTCTCTCTTGCCGTGAGGAATAAATTCACAAGGCAACCCGATCCTAATTACCGGCCTGCATAAAGATTCGGCTACTGCGCTGCCGAATCCTCCTTCCCGGATTCCTTCCTCAACCGTGAAAATAAATTTTGCCTTAACAGAGAGAGATTGGAATAAACCTGTATCGAGCGGTTTGGCAAAGCGCGCATTAATCAGTGTCGGGTGCAAGCCGGATTTTTCTAAAATATCTAATGCCTGCATTGAAACCGCTACCATGCTGCCCAAGGCAATAATAATTATGTTTTTGCCCTTTTTTAAAACTTCTGCCTTGCCTAATTTTATCGGGCTATGAGGAATATGGTAATCGATATTAGATATCTTTGACTTAGGATACCTTATTACTGCCGGCATATTTAAACCGAGGGCAAAATCAAGCATTGCCTCTAATTCATTGCCATCTTTGGGTGCCATAAGGGTAAAATTAGGTATACTTCTTAAAAAAGCGAGGTCAAAAACTCCCTGGTGCGTAGGCCCATCTTCTCCGACGATGCCAGCGCGGTCAAGGGCGAATATAACCCCCTTTTTTTGCAGGGCGATCTCTTCGATAATCTGGTCGTAAGCCCTTTGTAAAAATGTAGAGTAAACCGCAACTACCGGCTTAAGGCCCTGGCAGGCTAAGCCTGAAGCAAAACAAACTGCGTGCCCTTCGGCAATACCCACATCATAGAATCTTTGCGGGTATAAATCGCGGAATCTATCCAGGCCCGTTCCCTCAGGCATAGCCGCAGTTATAGCCACAATTCTTTTATCAAAAAGCGCTAATTCCGCAAGTTTTTTGCTGAAAACTTCGGTGTAGCTTTTGACACTAATACCATCTTTTAGCAGGGGTTTACCGTTCTCTATAACAAAAGGGCTGACACTGTGGAACCTCACCGGCTCTTTCTCTGCAGGCGGATATCCTTTGCCTTTTTTAGTAACTACGTGTAAAAGTATCGGGCCTTTTAACGTGAGCAAATTCCTCAAGGTAGGAATTAAAAGATCTAAATTGTGCCCGTCTAAAGGCCCGAAGTAGCGAAAGCCTAATTCCTCAAATAACATACCGGGAATAAATAAGCCTTTTAAACCCTCTTCAAATTTATTGGCCAGCTTGATAATCCGGCTACCCTTGGGCAGGCGCGACTTAACAAAGCTCTCCAGGGATGACCTGAAACGATTGTATATCGGTAGAGAGATAATTTTGTTTAAATATATGCTCAGCGCCCCGGCATTCGGAGCAATACTCATTTCGTTGGTATTTAAAATAATTAATATATCTTTTTTTGAATGGCCGGCATTATTTAACCCTTCAAAGCATAGTCCACCGCTTAAAGAACCGTCTCCGATTATTGCCACTACTTTGAAACGCTCATTGGGCTTAAGCTGTTCCTGGGCGCAGACTAAACCCAGCGCTAAAGAAACTGCTGTTGAGCTGTGGCCGGTAGTAAAGATATCGTATTCGGATTCGGTATAAGTAGGAAATCCGCTGAGGCCGGCGTATTGCCTGAGAGTGTCAAAATCTTTATTCCTTCCGGTTAAAATTTTATGGGCATAAGCCTGGTGCCCGACGTCCCAGATAATCTTATCCCGCGGAGTCCCAAGGCAATAATGTAGCGCGATGGCCAATTCTACTGCCCCCAGACTCGAAGCAAGATGGCCACCGGTAGAAGAGACAACCCTTATTATTCGCTCTCTGATCTCTTCTGCCAACTGCGGAAGCTCTCTTGGCTCAATCTTTCTTAAATCCTCAGGCGAAGCTATCTTCTCCAGCAACATTATTTCTCTTCCTCTGCCAACTCTTCTTCATCAAAATCTTCTAAAGAAAATTTACCGTTCTTTTTGGTCAGCAGCTGCACTTTACGCTGCGCTTCGTTTAGCCTTAAAGAACACTCTTTGATTAATTTAACTCCCTCTTCGTATTTCTTTATGGATTCAGCCAATGTTAGTTTTCCTTTGGCCAATTCATCGACTATCTTTTGCAGCTTTTCTAAATCTTCTTCAAAGGAATGCTTATCTTTTGTCATTAAACACCTCCTGTACAGAACTTAGAAGAGCGCCTTTTGCTAAAACGGTCTTGATTAAATCGCCCTTTTTAATTTCTTTGCTCTCCTTGATGATGCTTGCCCCTGGCATTAGCATACTCAGGCTGTAGCCCCGCGATAATATCGCCAGAGGGCTTAGCGCTTCGAGCCTGGCGACTTGTGTACGTAAATTTTGCCCGGTTGCATCAAGATAATGCCGATAGTGCAGGAGAAGGGAATCTGCCAAATCATCCAATATCTGCTCCTTTTCTAAAAGCCGCTCCATTGGGCTTTTGAGTAAATGCTTCAATTCTAAAATCCGGCTTTTCAGCTCATAAACAACATCCCTGATCTCCTTCTCTAAATTATTTCTCTGGCCCTCCAGCTCCGTAAGTATGTTATTTTTTTTATCCACAATGATCTTGGCTGCAGCAGTAGGCGTTTCTACAAACATATCTGCAACCAAATCCGAAAGAGTGATGTTAATTTGATGCCCCACGGCAGAAAGTACGGGTAGAGGACAATTATATATTGCCCGGGCAACAATCTCTTCGTTGAAAGACCAGAGGTCTTCGCTGCTGCCGCCTCCGCGGCAGATAATAAGTAAATCTATTTCTTTAAATTGTTCAAAGTCCCTAATTGCCTGGGCGATCTGCCTTGCGGCAAGTTCTCCCTGCACGTTTACCGAACGAACTATCACATCTACAAATGGTGCTCCTTTTTTTAGTATCCCTAATATATCCCTGATTGCTGCACCGCGCCTGGAAGTTATTATGCCCAGGCGCAAGGGTATAAGGGGGAGAGGTTTTTTATGCGCCGGATCAAAGAGGCCCTCTTTAAACAATTTTTTCTTTAACTGCTCAAAGGCAAGCTGCCTTGCGCCGATACCCTTGGGTTCAATTTTTTCAACGATAAGCTGGTGTTGGCCCCGGGCCGGATACACATTAATACTGCCTAAACAGATAACCTTAAGCCCGTCTTCCAGCTTAAACTTAATATCCCTGTTTGCCCTCTTAAACATCACTGCTGCCAGGAGTGCTCTTTCGTCTTTTAAGCTAAAGTAGGCATGCCCTGAAGGAGCTACTTTAAAGTTAGAAACCTCTCCCTCAACCCAGATATTGCTAAAATTATTTTCTAAAAGCAGCTTCATCTCCTCGGTAACCTGAGAAACAGTATAAACCTGCTTATTTATTGGGCTGGTTTTGAGTTCTGGGATGAAGAGTTTAAAATTTTCTTGCGTCATTTTTCTTATATCTTTCAGGGTTAGTGCAAAATTCGGGGTATTTCCCGAGGCTTAGGCAGAGATTCTCTTGGCTCAACAGAAGACTCCTTAGGCTCAGTTGCTATCTTCTCAGTCTCGCTGGCAGCTGTATCCGTTATAACCCCGTTTCCAGAGGGCTTCTCTGTCAAAATCAACATATTCAGCGAATAGGGTTTTAAAATTAAAGCCTCTTGATATGAATTATTTAAAAAACTTATTTCTTTTTCTTCTTTAGGGCTGAACTCGCTACTTACGGATGAGGCATCCACGCTATATCTTTTATAAAGATACTCACCGCCTAAACCCGTAAGCCTTATCTGTATACTACGGTTGGAGTCCTTGTATTTTATTGCTTTTAAATTTAACTCCTGAGCCTTCTTTAATATTGCCTTTACACCAGCGCTCTCCTTAAGCTGCAGAAGGTCTAATTCCTGGTTCATTATCTTAATCAGTTTATCCGAATTGACAATATTCAAAAGCGCCCTTCTTTCTGCCTTATTTAAAGTAGCTATCTGCCTGGTAAGATAGCTTCTTGTTATTTCCGGGTCAATATAATTATAAATAATTATTGCTATTTTATCGCCTTTTGTAATCGTAGGAATCAAGCCTACAAATTCATCGTTGAGCTTTACTGCCGGCAAAAGAAGGTTTTTACCAAGGATTGAGAGCATGCGAAAGGCTGCGTATATAGCTTTGGGTGAACCTTTATAACCAGTGACGTCGGGGGTGAATCCAAAGATACCCACGTTTCTGATCACATTCTCTTTGTTATTTTGAAAATCCTCCAGGCAGTAAAAAAAATGATAATCAATTCCGGCCTCATACATATTTTTTATCCGCGCCGGTATAAAACTTGCTGCTACATAAGAACGCTCCTGCCTTGCTGAGAGGACATTTGATTCATTATCATAATTCCATTCGCTGACAATCAACGGTGTATTTTTATCAAAATCAAAATAAGTCAGCCAGTCGCGTATTAATGCCGCAGGAGGCTTCTTATAAACAGTAATCTCCTTTTCTGTCTTCGGGTCAGTAGAGTAAGCGTGCCAGCTAATAAAATCCAGAGGCAGACGGTAGCGCCGACAAAACTTTATCAGTTCATAGACCAGGCTTCCTTCAGGAGTAACTACGCTATTAGCATCCGTATTTTGAAACCACCAGCTTGTGCCAGGCCCTCCCACGGGAATAGGAACCTTGTATTCCCGAGAGAGTTCTTGCGCTGCCTCGGCAATTATGCGATACATCTGCAGATATTGCTGTTTTCTGCCTAAAAAAAACTCTTCTAAATCCGGAGCAGTCCATACCTCATACCAGATATTATATTTTTTCTCGCAACTTAACCTTTTGATATGATTTTTAACGTGTTTTTTGAATTTTTTTAAGTTTAAAGGCGGGCTTTTTTTATCCAAAACCTTGCCCAGGCCGGCAGGAGTACCGAATAAGTTTAAAACAACCACACCGCCTGCGTTATTTATCATTTTTATTGTGTTTTCATAATTCTCCAGGGTTTTATTCTGTAAATCCTTATCCTTGCTGAATTCGCTAATTTCCCAGAGATTATATTGTAATCTATAAAAAGAATTTAAGCCGATTTCATCATGCCATCTCTTAATCGCCTCTATTGCCGCCAGGTTCTGCGGCCAGGAAGCCTGGCGGTGAAAACCTCTGCCGCTTAAATCAATAGTGGGAGAGAAAATTTTCGGTAGCGGAATAGTAGCGGAATCCAGTTTTAAATTAACTTCCAGCTCTCTTTCCTGGGCTGACAGCTGACAGCTGACAGCTGACAGCTGACAAGCAATAATAAACACTAAAAATATCTTCGCTAACATTATTTTGACTAGTATTATCCTTCGCCCACCTTCCTCTGGATCCTGGCAATGGAGCGGGCGCGGCCTATATTCTCGTCGATATCCACAACTACCCCCTGTAACTCTATATTTTCGCTGGCAACCTCAAAACGTACGGGTACACCCGTAATAAATCTTTCCAAAACGTCCTCCACCCGGCGTCCGATTACAGAATTCAAAGGCCCGGTCATACCGGCATCGGTTATATAGGCAGTGCCTTGCGGCAAAATTTTCTCATCGGCAGTCTGAATATGGGTATGCGTTCCCAAAAGTGCGCTGATCTTACCGTCTAAATACCAACCCATAGCTACTTTTTCTGAAGTTGCCTCTGCGTGAAAATCCACAATAATCACTTTTGTCTTCTTAGAGACAGCCTCTAGGGCCTCTGAAATTGTGCGGAAAGGACAATCCAACGCCTCCATAAAAACGCGGCCCTGCAAATTTATCAAACAAAGCGACAGATGGTTATCTGTTTTAAATATGGCGCGGCCCCTTCCAGGTACGCCGAGAGGAAAATTAAGAGGGCGCAAAATCCGTTCTTCTTGATTCATGATTTCGAATATTTCTCTTTTTTTCCAAATATGATCCCCCGAAGTTAGCGCTCCTACGCCGCTTTCAAATAATTCCTTGGCGACCTTAGATGTAATGCCCGAACCGCCGGCTGCATTCTCAGCATTGGCGATTACAAAATCAAGGTTAAATTCTTTTTTTAATCCCGGAAGCAGCTGATTTATCGCCTGGCGACCGGGTTTACCCACTATGTCCCCGATAAATAATATTTTCATGGATTTTCTTCTTCTATAAAAAGCGCTGGAGCGCTACTTAGCAAACTCAATAGCGCGCATCTCCCGGATTACGGTTACTTTTATCTGGCCAGGGTATTCCATGCCTTCTTCTATTTTCTTGCGGATATCCCTGGCTAAATTTACTGCTTCTGCGTCACTAATTTTTTCGGGCTGCACAATTACGCGTATTTCCCGGCCGGCCTGAATGGCATAAGATTTTTCTACTCCTTTAAAGAGGTTGGCAATCGATTCCAGCTTATCCAGGCGCTTTATATATGTTTCTAGCGTCTCCCTGCGCGCTCCAGGACGAGCTGCGCTGATAGCATCGGCAGCCAGGGTTAAAATCGCATAAAGGCTGTTTAATTCTGCTTCTTCGTGGTGGGCGGCAACCGATGACTGCACTTCTGCCGACTCATTAAATTTCTTAAGCAGCTCCGCTCCGATTTTGGCATGCGTTCCCTCAACCTGATGATCCACAGCTTTTCCGATATCATGCAATAAACCAATACGCCTGCCTAATTTAAAATCTAAGCCCAGTTCCGAAGCCATGGTCCCTAAAATAAAAGCTACCTCCTTGGAATGTTGCAGGGCATTCTGGCCGAAACTGGTGCGGTATTTAAGGCGCCCCAGTAATTTTATCAATTCCGGATGCAGCCTGTCAATACCCACTTCAAAAGCGGCGTGTTCGCCTTCTTCGCGGATCTTTTCATTCATTTCTTTTTTTGTCTTTTCTACAATTTCCTCAATCCTGCCCGGGTGAATCCTGCCGTCGCTGATAAGTTTCTCAAGGCTTAAACGCGCTATCTCACGGCGCACTGTATCAAAACAGGAAATGGTCACTGCCCCGGGCGTATCGTCAATAATAACATCCACTCCAGTTGCCATCTCCAGTGCCCGGATGTTTCTACCCTCTCTGCCGATCACCCTTCCTTTCATTTCGTCATTAGGCAGCGTCACCACGGAAACCGTAGTTTCTACGGTATGTTCAGCGGAACACCTCTGAATAGCCAGGCTGATTACCTCCTGCGCCTTCTTCTGCGCAACAGCCTGCAATTCTTCCTCCTCTTTCTTAATCAGGGCTGCTTTTTCATTATTTAATTCCTCACTCAGCCGGTTAAGTAAAATTTGCTTTGCCTCTTCCGCGGAAAGAGAAGAAATCTTTTGTAACCTTTCTTTTTCTTCGGCAATCAAAGAATGCAGCTGACCTTCCTTATTTTTTATTGCCTCTTCTTGCCTCCTGGCGTTTTCCTGCCGGGATTCTATTTCTTTTTCCTTTCTTTCTAATAATTCAAGGCGGCGGTCAATGTTTTCTTCCTTCTGGGTTAACCTCTTTTCCAAATTAGAAACTTCAGAACGCCTATCCTTGGTTTCCTTTTCAAAATCCTGGCGCATCCTGTAAAGAAGATCCTTGGCCTCCAGCTCAACTTCGCGCTTGCGGCCCTGAATCTCTTTTTTAGCCTGCTCTAAAATATATTTTGCCTTAGCTTCAGCGTCCTGGATTTTCCTTTCCGCCATATATTTGCGGATAAAATAACCGGCAGATATCAAGATACCGCCAGCAACAATAAATATAATTGTACTTAACATTGTTATCCAACCTCCCCTTAAAGCATGAAGAAATAAAAGTAAATCGCGTGCGTTTTTTAGTTAAAGAGGCTTTTTCTTATTTAGCGGTGTTTTAAAACAGAGGGGCTTTTTAGGCAAAGATAACTTTGTTGACTTTTCTATCGTGCGCTGCGGTGGGAAGAGACGGTAAGACCTGAAAATCAAATGCCAAGCCTACTGAAAAAGAGTGCTTAGTGAGTCTTTTTAAGAAGCGGTCGTAATAACCTTTGCCGCGTCCTAAACGGTTGCCTTTGCGGTCAAAGGCAACGCCGGGAACAACCACTAAGTCCAGTTCTTTTGGGTTGATAAAATTTTTCCGCATTGGTTCATATATTCCGTAGGGACCTTTTTTAAGCCTTGCGCCAGCCTCAAAAAAGCAGGGCCTGATTTTTCTATTTCTTTGGCAAGTCGGGACTGCGACAGTCTTACCTAATTTTTGTGCATCTCTTATCATTTTTTTTGTATTTACTTCAGCGTTAGATGAAATATAAAACATCAATTTCTTTGCCTTTTTAAAAACATCGCTATTAAAAAGCTTCTTTGCGATTAATTTGCTTTTTCTTCTGCGGTCCTCCTCCTTCTGATTTTTCAGTCTAAATAAAATTGTATTGCGTAATCGGCCTTTTGTCAATATTTTCTCTTTGATTCTATTATCTACGCCTAAATAGCCTATATTAAAAACAACCTATTTTGCAAGTATCAACTTGCGCGGCTTAACGGTTTTTTTAGCGTCTTTTGCCGGCTGAATCTCTTTAAGTGTTTCCATTTTTTTGCTCTTTTCTAATTCCTTATAGATCAAAACCCAGGCGCAATCACGCTCTTTATCCACTTCGCATTTGCCTTTATCCATCCCTCCGCAGGGTCCGTTCAATAGCCCTTTAGGGCAAAGCGTAATCGGGCAGATGCCGGCGGTGATATCTAAAACGCAATCCGCGCACATGGAACATTTCTCGTAAAAATTCCCTTGGCTGTCTACAACCGCGCCGAATAAAGTATTACAGCCTGGTAATACCGCCAGGTGTAATCTATCATTATCCTTAACCGACTGTGTTCCTAATCCGCAGGCCATAACTAAAATTGCTTCTGCCTGGCGCAAAGCGGAGATATTTTTCGCTAATTCCGTCTTTAGTTGCGCTGCAACACAGGGAGCTTGGGGGATACAAGAACCGACTACTATTTTTCCTGCCTGCTCCAATTTAGCTTTTAATTGCGCAATTTCCGGTTCTCCGCCGGTCTTGCAAGTAGTGGCGCATTCTCCGCAACCGATTAAAAATATTTTGCTGTAAGCTTTTAAGCTGGCTATAAGTTTTTCAAAAGGTTTCTGCTCTGTTATAACCATTTTTATTGAACCCGCAAATTACGTAACGAAGTAAGTGTAAGTTGTCTGGGCGAATTAATCCCCGCACCAATTGCGTATTTAGCTTTGGCCATATTGCAATTGGTGTGGGAATAAGTTCGGGCATGCAATTTACGTTCACTGGCGTTCCGTAAATTGCGCCTTCACTTAAATTTTATCACGGATTAAATATAAGGGCAAGCGAAATTACATAAACAGTTATTTAGTTTGCGGCCTTGCTTTTAATTTTTCTAGGCGCTGTTTAATTTTAACCTCATAACCCATATCAGTGGGCTGATAATATTTTGTTTTTCTTTGCATATATTTCTGCTGGACATAATGGCCGTCGTAACTATGGGCGTATTTATAGCCTTTGCCGCGGCCTAGGCTTTCAGCGCCATGGTAAACAGTGCTCTGCAGGTGAACGGGGACGCGCTGGGTTTTCTGCTTTTCAACATCCTCCCAGGCGCTATTAATTGCTAAATAGCTAGCATTGGATTTTGGCGCGCAGGCAATGTATATTACTGCCTGGGCCAGAGGAATCTTTGCTTCAGGCATTCCCACAAATTCTGCAATGTGTAAGGCAGCATTTGCCAGTACCAAAGCTAAGGGATCGGCATTCCCCACGTCTTCGGCAGCGCAAATACAGAGCCTGCGGGCGATAAACCGGGGGTCCTCTCCAGCATAAAGCATTTTTGCCATCCAGTAAATTGCAGCGTCGGGATCCGAGCCGCGCATTGACTTTATAAAAGCCGAAGCCGTATCGTAATGAGCGTCCTCATCCCTATCATAAAGCACCGGCTTTTTCTGTATGGATTCCGCTGCTACCGCTAAATCCAAATTTATGAATCCGGATTTTCTTTTCTCGGTAGTTAAGGCTGCCACCTCCAAGGCATTGAGCGCCCGGCGGGCATCGCCTTCAGAGGCTTTAGCCAAAAACTCCAGGGCTTTTTTTTGCGCCTTAATTTTTAAATTTCCCAGCCCGCGCAATTTATCTTTTAAGGCCGCAAGCAATATATTTAAAATTTCGCTTTGGGCTAAAGGTTTTAACTCAAAAACTAAAGAGCGGGATAAAAGTGCAGAGGCAATATAAAAACAAGGGTTATGTACAGTGGCTCCGATTAAAATCGGATTACCCTCTTCGACATCAGGCATGAGTACATCCTGCTGCGCCTTATTAAAGCGGTGGATCTCATCGATAAACAAAATTGTTTTTTTGCCGGAGTTGGCTTTTTTTTGTTTTGCCTGGGCTATAATTTTTCTAAGCTCTTCTGCCCCGGAAGTAGTGGCATTAATTGCTACATAATAAGCTTTTGTGATATTAGCAATACACCAGGCTAAAGAAGTTTTACCGGTTCCCGGGGGGCCGTATAATATTAATGAATTCAGGCGGTCTGCTTCTATTGCCCGTCGTAATAACTTGCCTTCTCCTAAAATATGCCTCTGGCCTACAAATTCATTAAGCATTGTCGGCCGCATGCGCACTGCCAAAGGTTGGTCTTTGGGGGAAGGGGTTGATTTTATTTCAAAAAGGTCGTGCGATTGCATGTTTTATTATGAAAGTTTATCCCGTCTTTGCTTAATAGTTATTTATGCTCTTGGTAAGGGCGGGATTATTTCACAGACGCCCAAACTTGCTCTCCTATGGGGCTACAACTTATTTCGTCCTGTGGACTAAATAAGTTATCTGATCAATAAAAAAATCCCCGCTTGTGCCGTTAGGAATGATAGTCTGAACCGTCTGTTAAAAGTGGGTGCCCTCCTTCCGGGGCCTCGGCCCCGGAAGAGCGAAGCTCCCTTTTAAATAGTGTTGGTTCACTAATTAATCGGCTTCCTAACGTGCACGGCAGGGATTTAAAAGAGCGCCTTTATCAATACAACTATAGTATAGCACATTGTAAAACACAATACAAGAAATTAGCGGATCTGGGTAGTATACTGGATTTTGTGTAAATTCGCTTCAAAGAGGTAATGGTTTTATATGGCTCAACCAGAGATCGTGGCTGTAACGAAAGATTAGAGGGCAAATTTTTTAAGCCCTTGAGCCAA
>Ga0180301_10002397_pt1 | contig 14720 bp, 14 predicted proteins | sample GuaBasSediGuay16_FD_121797 | JGI IMG/M metagenome (GOLD analysis project Ga0180301, IMG submission 121797) | Subseafloor sediment microbial communities from Guaymas Basin, Gulf of California, Mexico - Guay16, Core 4569-2, 12-15 cm | ecosystem: Environmental > Aquatic > Marine > Hydrothermal...
GAGCAGATGCTTTCAGGTACTGGGCTGCTGCCTCTTCAAAGCTAGGATACGATTACAGATTTTCCGAGCAAACTATTAAAACAGGCTTCTTATTTGCCACCAAATTATGGAATATAGCGAGATTTGTTTCAATGTTTCCTAGACCCGAGAAGTCAGCTGTTCTCAGAGCGATCGATAGTGCCACCATAGCCTATTTGCATAGAATGTTGAAGAAGGTTGACGAAAGCTATAGAGAACTAGACGTATTCATTCCGATAACCGAGCTTTATCAGTTCACATGGAATTACTTTGCATCTCATTACATAGAGCTAGTGAAGAGCAGAGCCTATAATAGAGAAAAAAGATATAGCGAGGAAGAGCAGAAAGCAGCATGGTATACTCTACACTATGTCCTAGACCGAATTCTCAGAGCATTAGCTCCTATTATGCCATTTGTGACTGATGCTATTTATAGGAGATTATATGGAAAGTGTATTCATAAGGAGAAATTCCCTGATCCTGAAGACGAATGGCTCAAGGAGGATTACAAACTAGCTGTGCTAATAACCGAGATAAACTCTGCTATCTGGAGTTATAAGAAGAAGAAAAACATTAGATTTAGTGCTCCTCTTGAGGAGAAAACGTATTTGCCTATTGCTGTAGAACCTGTGCTAAAGGAGCTCGTGGATCTACATCACTTAAGAAACATCGAGTTCTACGAGGAAAAGCCTCCAGAGAACAGTGAGAATATAGGAGGTCCGGTGTTCATTGAAAGAACTACTTAATGATTTCTCAGTGCTCTCTCAATACTCCATAAAAACCTTTTAGCCACTAGATTAAAAGGGGGGTATCCGTAGTGAGGTTTAACTAATCCGCGCTTAATAGCCTTAAACACACCATCAACAGATAACTCGTCTATCTCGAGCACGGTATAGGCTGTTCCTATGTATTCTGGTATGTGTGCATCACTATTTGCAAGCATTGGTAATCCCATCTCCTTGGCTACTTCTACGGCTTTCCTATTAGCACCTTTGTTCGCAGATGCATTCCAAGCTTCGATAGCATCCCATTCTTTGAATTCATATATGGCTGTCCCTATACCCAGTCTAAATAGATCAAATGGATGTGCTGGAACGACTAAACAGTTATTACTATGTGCATAATCTACTAGGTCTTCGAGAGTTCTTGGAGTGTCTATGGGCTCGTAACAGTAGAGTAATATATCTCCTTCATCCGTTCTAACCTCGTTACCGATTATTACTACAAGATCCTCCTGTATACTTCGTAAATATCTCTGAGCAACGACGCTACCCAAGAAAGTATCGTGATCGGTGATCGAGATTACGGCTAAACCTTTATACTGTGCATAGATTAGTATCTCACGTGGACTAGCGCGTCCATCACTATAAGTCGAGTGTATATGCATATCAGCCTTTACGTGCATATCTATTACCTGAGGCAATCAGCCTTGGTAGAAGTAATCATTGATCATAATAAATGTGATGTATGTGGTCTTTGTATAACTTACTGTCCAACGAGAGTCTTTTACAAAGTCGGCGACCTTGTCTTTGCCGATTCTAATAATTGTATAGAATGCTATGGATGTATCCCCCTTTGTCCCCATGGAGCTATAAGCATATCTTCCAAGGATTCCTAGACATAGTAAGGTTTAAGCTCTCCTCTACAATAAGGGCATCTATAGTGTAGATTTCTTGCATGTGCTTCACAGAAATAAGCTTCAGCCTTATTCTTTATGCAGTTCGGACAATAGTATACATTTTTCTCGTCAACGGCTTTAAAGAGATCTAATTCAGCATTGCATATCACGCAGTATACCCTAGTCCAGCCTTTATGCCCAGCCGCGCTCGTTCCTTTAAACAACCCAATAGTCAGATCTACTCACCCTCACGGTAATAGCGCTGTTTTGATTATTTAAACTAGACAACTACTAATAAACCTATCTGTAATGTATAGCTATAGTTATTAGCTCTGTATACAAGGAATAAATTCGGGTTAGAATATAAGGATGGTTATTGCGATGATACAGATACTGGCAACAGCTGATATACATAGCCCAAGATATATTGAGCTGTTTTTCAGGAGCATCAAGGAAATCAGTACAGATCCCGATGTTATAATCCTAGCGGGTGACCTAGTTGAAAGAAACACGGTTACTGCATTAAAACCCGTGTACAATTATATAACAAAGACTTTTCCCAGTACACCAGTTGTAAGTATATTTGGTAATGAGGAGTACCGTGGGTTTGAAGAAGAATATATCAAGCGGTATGATCAATTCACCTGGTTAAATGACTCTTATACTATAATCGAGATTCATGGTAAGAAGATAGGGATAGTGGGTACTCGTGGAGCACTTGACAAACCTACTACATGGCAACTACGCAATATTCCACAAATAAGTGAGTACTACAGGGAATTACCAGCGAAGATCGCAAAGCTGGTTGCTAAACTGAAAAGCCAAGGTACTGACGCTATACTATTAGTATCTCACTATGGGGTAACGTATAGGAATCTAGAGGGTGAGCCGCGTAGGATTTGGATGCACTTGGCTTCTAGAGGGTTTGAGGAGCTAATTAAAAGTGGTATTATAGACCTAGTTATTCATGGCCATGTACATAAGGGGAGGATAGAACGCGTTATGGTCGGATCAGCGCCAGTGTATAACGTATCCTTGCCTGCAAGAAGCAGGATAGTTAACATAGAGTTCATTATAGAGAGTAAAGAGAAAACTGGTATTTATAAGTGGCTTTAATACTAAGGTTCTAAATTCTCATTCCTTCGTAAACGGCTAGTGATGTTATGATAGCTAGTAGCTCTGAATATTCATTATAAGATATACCTTGTTTTCTAAACATGTTATCTAGTTCGAATAACCTCTTAGCTCCGCTACGGCTATGCATTAGATTATCTCTGAATGCTTCTTCTACATATTTGCGAGCCCATCCTGGCATTTTCGCCTGGATCATATCTAGGTATAAAGCTACTACAGCGTTTTCTGCATCATTATACCTTTTATAATACTCTAGTAGCTTCTTAACGTAGACTACTACTCTATACTCTCGCGTATCTACCGAGATGAATCCTGGCCACTTGCTCCCAAGAACCGTGAAGAGCTCGTTAAGAGTTACTGCTCCCTCAACTCCAGCTAAGTGAGAGATCCCGGAAGCTACGAGGTGTTTGTACATATCATTTCTATTGACTCCGCGTAGTGTATCGATGATCTGCTTGATTTCACGCCATTTATTAATGCTTAGTACTAGATCTAATGATCTGCGTAGTTTTCCCGCATCCCTTATTATGCTCTCAGTATTGGAATGTGATATGGCTAGCGAATACAGCAGTATAGGAATAACTAGTGATGGGTATACTCTTCTACTACACCACCTATACGCTTCTCGCAAGGCTCTAGCTATTAGTTTCCCTATTTCAATATCTCCAATAGCTCTATCTCCCCGTCTTACTCTCTCGCCATACTCTGTTGCTTGGATCATGTATTCGGTGATAGCTATTACGTTGGAAACGAGGAACCATGACTCTTTATCTAATCTAAGCCTGTGATGACTTCCAGGTTTTATGGAAGCGTAAACGGCTAAGTGAGTTCCTTCCATGAATGCTTTGAGTATGAGGGTTTCCAAGAGAACTTCCCCGCCTCTAATAATATGTGTGTACACGCTTAAATTAATGGCTAAGCTAGCTATAGTATTATAATCTAATCACTAGAATTGAGGGAAAAGGCGCCTCAGTCTGAGAGCTCATCTTCACGTGGATCTGATGGTTTGCTATTCATCATCTCTTAGTCTTATTTATCAAATACAGGACTATATGTTTAGCTACGTCAACTCCAGTTGCTACTCTTAAACCGCGCCATTGCGGATAGGCATTAACTTCTAAGACATAGTACTTCTCTGTTCTTTTGTCATATGCTATATCCACTCCTGCATAATCTAGTTTAAGCGTTCTTACAGACCTAATAGCTAACTCGAAGACTTCGGGATATTCATTTTCGTTGATCTTTACGCCACGGGCACCCTGGGCTATATTTGTTTTCCACCCAGTAGCCTGTACTCTCTTCATAGCTCCTATAGCTTTATCTCCTACAACAAATACTCTGAAGTCATAGCCTGGTTTTTCTAAGTATTCCTGGTAATAGCTTGGAATGCCTATATTTATTAAGCTACGCGTTATGTGGTATGCAATATCCGGGTCGCTTACAAGCGTAGAGCCTAAACCCAGACTACCCATTAGCGGTTTATACACTACTTTTCCCTTATCTCCACAATACCTTCTAGCCGTATAGGGATTTTCAGTAATTAGAGTTGATGGTACGGGAATGCCGTTTATGGCTAACTTTAGCAAGCATCTCCATTTATCCCTAGTATATGTTATGGTGCTTGGCTTGTTTATGAGTACAGAGTTTTGCGCTAATGTTTCTAACACTCCTAGTCTTTTGGCAAAGGTATCAATAGTTAAAGTTAAACCTATGCTGCGGATGATGCCAGCATCGACTTCTACTTCTTGACCAAACCTTTTAACAGCTATAGCTCCATCCTCTAAGTAAGCGTCGAGTTCATGAATTTTTAAATACACTGGTGTATGACCTAGCTCTTGAATAGTGAAGAGAAGTTCGGAAGAGCTTAAAGAAGGCTTACTACGGTAATGTATTACCGCTATCTTCATCCTTTTCCCTCGATATCGCTAAGAATTTCTCCATACTAAGCCTTATATAGCTTGCCTATAGAGAGTAGTACAGTGAAAGAAGATATAGAGATCGTTAATGTGTATAGAAGAGAGCCTATCCTAGACATCCCGATTACTATACACCCTGTCACTGTGCCGGCAATTAATACCAGTACTATAAAAGTAGTTAGGGCTATAACCTCTCTCGGGCTTCTGCGAACGCTTAAGTAGTACGTAAAATAGCCTAATACCACGATATACGCGATAGTGCTATAGAGCAGCTCGCTAGGGGTGAAAGTTGCAGTTGCATATGCTGTGAAACAGTATAGTAAAATTAGCAGTAGTGCGATTAGCTTTCGCGAATACATAAATCTATTTAGAACCAACTGTATTCCACCTAGACCTACTTATGTCTTGATCGCTCGATTATAGCTGTATACAAGGTAATAAGCCAGAAGCGCTAAATAAATCTGAGCTTCTAACGGATCCGTGTTGAGAACCATGTTCTCCAGCGTAGTATCCATAATGTTGTATTTGAACCTGAGTTCTCTAGTAAAGTGTTCTTCGGCACTAGTTGACAGTAGTAGTATGTTATTAGCATTATCTATATGTTCAAAAAACTGGTAATACGCGTTAATGCCCAGTCTCCGTAGCGCTTCAGCGAAATAGAGCGCTATTGGCTCTAAGAGTCTAGATGAAGTTATAACCACTTCCTTAAACTTAACAATTCTTTCAAGCTGTTCGGTATATCTGTTTACAAGCTCTTCAACAATAGGTGAGAGTCCTTCCTCTATGTGCTCATATATTCTTTTACCTCTACTGCCTAGTTTGTTTTTATAAAGCTCTCCTAGTACATAGTACGTTGATATAGCCATTATGAGTGCAGCTTCAAGCTCATCTCTAGTATTGATATATATCTTGCTGTACCTAGAGTACAGCGTGTTTATCCTCTCATCCCTAGGGGTTAGAGTTACTAATAGTACTTCGTAGCCTGTTAGTCTAGCTGTTTGGAGTAGATTGTAGGTTGATGCGGCATATGGATTTGTTGAATAGAGTATTACTAGCCCGCTTTCATGGTAGGGCAACATATAGTAAGCTATAGTGTTTGATTCATGGATTACAACGCGCTGTTCGGGATTCATAGTTAGTATGAACCAGTAGGCTACAGAAGCTGGTAAATACCCCTGTCTATGATAGGCTAGCATCAATGTACCTTTGAAATTGTGGAGATGCTTGTATAGGTTTTCAGTTATTTTCCGAGAAGTAGCTTCTAAGCTGTGGACGTATCTAGTGTACATAGCTATATTAGCGCTGTTTCTAAGCTTTTGCAACAACTACATAGCTCCTCCAAAGGTTTACTTGGTATCTTCTCCACTATTCTAGGTAACAGCTTCTTTGCCTTTTCTATATTCTCTTCCATAACTCTCAAGACCTCTTCAGCAGTTACAGGTTTTTCAGCCCATACATCATAGTCTGTGATCATAGCTACGGTTGCATAGCATAACTCGGCTTCACAGGCCAAGTTTATCTCTGGTACCAGCGTCATACCAATTATATCGGCTTTAAACACCTCTTTCCATATCCTACTTTCAGCTCTCGTAGAGAATCTTGGCCCTTCTATGCATAAGTACGTTCCTCTTTCATGTATTACTAGTCCACTAATAGTTTTTGCCGCCTCTATTATTATTCTTCGAAGGTGTTCACAGAAAGGATCAGCCATACTAACGTGCGCTACAACACCTTCTTCGAAGAATGTTGCTGGTCTTATCCCTTTAGTCATATCTATGAATTGATCTGGCACTACGAATTCTCCTGGCTTATAATCTTCGCGTAGACTTCCTACGGCTGAGAACGATAGGATCCACTTAACTCCTAAGCTTTTAAGGGCCCAAATATTAGCTCTGTAGTTTACTCTATGTGGAGGATACTTATGCCCCCTTCCATGTCTTGCCAGAAAAGCTATCTTTTTTCCACCCAGTTCGCCTACAATAATGTTATCGCTTGGTGCGCCGTAGGGTGTGTAGATCTTGTGCTCACTTATATTAGTTAATTCCGGAATCTCGTATAAACCGCTTCCACCGATAATGCCGATCTCGGCCGTGGTTTTTGGTTCAACCAGCATAGGACCACCATGATTAGCTATTATCTCGATCTATATTTAATTTTATTATAACGAAGGTTATACGAAGCCTATGTTAACGCGTCGTTTTGACTGGTTTATTCACTACCTATTCTCTTTACGTAGCAAGTACGTATTCGCTCCCTTCTCTTACTATAATGCCTTTTTCCTCTAGAATTCTTAGAGCCTCTCTATAGTAGAGCTCGCCTACATCTATTCCATACCATTCTTTGAAACCATTAACTATTTCTTCAAAGCTCCACTTTTTCTTATTGGTTTCCTTGTAGGTTTCAGTCATTATACGTTTTATGAATTGATACGTATCCTCTAGCCTTGTCCAAGGATACTGGAACCAGGTCCAGTCGGTTACTTCAATATAATAGTAGTCGGGCTTAAACTTTGCAACGCTACTAATCCATTGAAGTGCTGCAGTCCGTGCTTCTAGTGGGTTCCAGTTCTTGACTATAAATTCATATGCTAGCTTGATGGAATCCCCAGTATCTACTATGTCATCGACTATCAGTACTCTTCGACCCGATAGATCTACTTTGTACGGGTACTTTATAATGGCTTTCTCTTCAGCTTTTGCCGCCTCTGTCCAGTGCTGGCTTTGTATACTTAGCAAGTTTTCTACATCGAGGAAATCACAGAGGAGTCTAGCGGGGACGTATCCTCCACGTGCTAATGCCACTATTACATCGGGTTTATAGCCGTCTTTTCTAATTATCATTGCTAGTCCATGGCTCCATTCAACAATTTCCTCCCATGTGACAAGCTTGGTCTTAACACGGACCAAGCCCTTCACCATACATTAAGATAACCAACTTGAGAAATAAGGTTAACTTCTGCCTCTGCGGGGAAAGATTGGCCACTTTGTAGTAGTGAATACTCTACCTCCAGCGTGTAGCAGTATCCCAGTCTTGCGCAGGTTCCATCCATATTTTTCATACATCTCTCTATTAACATGCACCTTTAGTGCTTCTGCTATAAAGAGCTCGCTTTCACCGACACCTATGCTTTCCCTAACACGGCATTCAACAAAACCTAGTACTCCTTTAATTCCCGGAACCCGGATTTCTGACGAACTATAGGGTTCTAGCCCTAGCTTGCTCCACTTATCAACTTTTTTGCCACTAGTTGTTCCCGCTTCCCATACTAGGTCTATGTGTTTGTCGCTGACAATATTTACTGTAAACTCCCCTGTCTCAACTATGTTCTCATAGGTTTTGCTCTCTCTCCAAATAGATACAGCTATGAGCGGAGGTTCATCGCTAACTGGCGAAACCCAGGAGGCAGCCATAACGTTTAGTTTTCCCTCTTTATCCATGGAGACTATTAAGTACACGGGACGCGGATGTAACACACGGTAATTCGTGGGATCTATGCTGACATACATGAAGCCCGCCCCAAGATTCTTATAGTCTAACTATAGCTATAAACAAAGACCTTCAAAATATGGCGAAAAATACTTAATAACTAACTTATACTCTGTAAAGATAAGTAGACGCGGGGGTGCCCGAGCCAGGTCAAAGGGGCCGGGCTTAGGACCCGGTGGCGTAGGCCTGCGTGGGTTCAAATCCCACCCCCCGCACCATTCCCCTAGCTTTTTCCCGAGGAAGTTAACTACATCCATAGCAATCCCCTTAGTTATCCTATAGATCCAAACAGATCCCATTCATTCCTTTTAAGGATCCGATGCATTCAGTCAGCACCTCGTATTGCTTGTAAACGTAGAAATACTCCCTACATGCTCAACTCGTGAGCCGTCTCGACAATATCTACATCCACGTGGACTAATGTACTGCATAGTTTTATGTTCAGACTTTGTGTAGAGACTGTGTAAGGAATATAAACCCCGTGCACTACAGTATTTACTTGAAGTACAAGCAGCCGGGTCGTCTAGCGGCCAAGGATGCGGGGCTCTGGCTCGTCACAGCCACCCAGCCCCTCGCTACATTTCCTTAGATTAAGTCTACGTGGTTTAGAAAAGTTTAAAATAATGGGGTAGTGCTTAGTTGAGATATAGTAGGCTGGGTAGCTGTGATGGGGAGAGCCCCCGTGACCGGGGTTCGAATCCCCGCCCGGCTACTCTATACCTAATAAGTTGGAGGTATTCTTCATAGCATAGTACAAGGGGTTGTCCGTATTGGTAGACCTAGTATATCAAAGGGATTCTTATATCCGCGAGCTTTATGCGAGAGTAACGGGTATAGAGGAAGACAACGTATACCTGGATAGGACGATTTTCCATCCACGGAGTGGAGGAGTAGATCACGATACTGGTTATATAGTTAGGGATAACTCCGTCTATAATGTTGTATTTGTAGCCTTTGATAAACGTAAAAATGATGTAGCGCACAAAGTTAATGATCCGAGAGGTCTTAGCATAGGCGATAAAGTCAAACTGGTGATTGATTGGAATAGAAGATACAGGCTTATGCGATTGCACACAGCTGCTCATATCCTAGCAGCAGTTATGTATAGCGAGTATGGGGCATTGATAACTGGTGGTAATATAACTGTTGATAAAGCATATGATGATTATAGCTTAGAGGTATTCGATAGAGAGGTCTTTGTATCAGCAGTTAAGAAAGCTAACGAGATCGTTAAGAAGGATCTAGAGGTAAAGATCTATTGGCTCCCTAGACAGGAAGCCATGAAGATCCCCGGCCTTGTTAAACTAGCTTCACGTATGCCTCCAGATCTAGAACAGCTTAGGATAGTGGAGATACCCGGTGTAGACATACAAGCTGATGGCGGACCACATGTAAAGAGAACTAGCGAAATAGGAGAGATAGAAATAATAGGCATAGTTAATAAAGGTAGGAGGAGGAAGAGATTATACTACACAGTTAAACCTTAACGGGAAATGAGCGTGAAAATGAGTAGGTTAGGGAAAGAATCTCTGTGCTAGTGCTGTTGGTCTAGGCTTCTGGTAGATAAGCTTAAAACCTTGGAATCCTCCTAGTAGAGATATTGAACAAATAGCTATTGCTATCGTTGAAAAAGCGCATACAGGGAATAAACTTTTTCGATACCATGGAAATCTACGGGAATGGATTATCGGAGAGAATACTTGGAATAGCTGTTAAGAAGGTAGGTATATTGGACGAAATAATTGTTGCTAGTAAGGTAGCTGGCTACAAATACACACGTGAATCCATATTAAAGTTGGTGAAGAAGAGCAACAGTAGATTAGGATTTACATTGGATCTCATAATACGTCATTGGGTTCCCCCGTTTTACTCATCTATATGTAGAGTAGTGCATACATTTGAAGAAGCTGATAGCAGGAGCCTCGCTAGCTATTATGGTTTCTCGAATTATGGTGAGAGATATCTAGAAAGAGTACTTACATGCGTTAAAAGGCTCGAACCAGTAGTCAATAAAGTTCAGTATAGTCTAGGATATAGGGTCGTTGAGAATAAGTTACAGCTTATAATGAAACGGTTTGGGCTGTCGCTTATGGCCTGGAGCCCCTTAGCCAAAGGCGCTTTAGCCGGGTTAAAAGCCCCTAAGACAGAAATCCAGGAAAGAGATCAAGTGCTTAAAACAGTAGCCCGCGATAGGGATTTACAGGGAGCTCTAGATGCTATAGCTAGGAATTACAGCGTAGCAACTGCTACAATAGCTCTTGCCTGGCTGATAAGCAGAGGCACTATTCCCATACCGGGAACTAGAACACCTTCTAGGATAGACGAGTATGCTAAAGTAGCTGAGATTCAGCTAAAAACCGAAGATCTACGTATACTCGATGAAGCTTCTATAACTCATCGAAAAATATGTGGGGAGAATACACTTTTCGAGGATCTCAGATATATCCCCGGCTTCATTCAACACACATACATGGTTATCGGCGGTGGTATCTAAACGGTTTCTAAATATAGGTAATGCTTTACTGATCCTGGCTATAACAGTTTGGGCTATAACCGTATACATGCACTACCCAGAGACACCTATTATTCTCGGAAATTTTGGTTTCAAATACAGCGATGTAGTATATGGCGTATTCTATACACGGTTTCACCCAGATCTCTATAAAAGAACCAGTGAGTTACTAGACACCTGGTATAGAGAAGAGAGATATATCTCATTGATCAACGGTTCAAAGTTCTGCCCAATACCATACATTGATTATAAGTTCGAGTATCCACCAGTAATAGGTTTGGTATGGTATCTTTCAACCTGTATAGCTATATCTGCAGTGCTCCCCGGCGAGTATAACGCAAGTATATACGAGGAACTGTTCGTAGATCTTGCTGGTGTTCATTTCTTAGTAAACTCACTGATTACGTTAGCATTCTTTATACTATGTATCCTGATCGTTAAGAAGTTCCTCGTGGAAGAAGGTATGCATAGCTCAAGGGTACTACTAGTGGTTTTTGCTCCATCAATCATCATGTACTTAGTGTATAACTGGGATATGATTACATCAAGCCTAATGATCACCGGTTTATACTTTCTCACAAAGGAGAGACCAAGCACGGGTGGAGTTTTAATAGGCTTAGCTGTAGCGTCAAAAATACTCCCCGCTTTACCGCTTCTCCTCCTGATGCTTATGCTTTTACGTAGTGTTCGTGTAGAGATCGTGAAGCGCGGTATAGCCGTCAAGTTTATTTTAACCGCAATGGCGGCCTCTACTCTACCGTTCCTCGTACTATATATACTATCGCCTAGAGGCTTTCTAGACTTTATAGGGCATCATAGTAGCTGGTACTGTGAGAACTGTATTTACCTCGTGCTAGACAATAATGTGTTTAGCGAGCTCCATAGAATACTAGCTACTACTAGCCTATCACTGTTTCTATTGGCTTCAGCTAGGCTTATTACTAGAATTAGAAGCATAGATAATCGGACTATAGTGTCTATATCGTTTCTGGGGATAACCGCATCAACTGTTCTTAACTATGTCTTCTCGCCGCAGATGATGATTCTCATTCTACCGTTATCAGTAGTAGTATTACCTGTTAGAAGTCTTTTGCTCTATGCACTAGCTGATGCGGCTAATGCTTCTATCATGGTGACGTTCTTCAAGGACGTAGAGATCCGTAGCTTCCTACATCACACTCTCGGCTTACCAGTAGAAGTAGAGTTTAATCCGTGGAGTTTTCCATCAGTGACACAGATCCTGAGTTTAGCTAGAAACTTGTTGCTTCTGTTTCTGCTCATAACTACGTATTACAGGTTACTTAGAAAAAGTGCGTAGTTTAAGTAGTTAAGAACTCTTTTTTGACAACTATGTAAAGCTGTTTATCCTCTCCAACTATCTCCTCTAGATCCCCTACCTCTTTAGCTGTTTCAACATACTCCCAGGGAAACACAACCCATTTGTCAGTGACTTTGTAGTAGTAGTCTGGGAATACAGGGCTTCTTTTCTTAACATACACTGTGGCTGATCTTATCTCACTTGCTCCGTATCTACTGAGCTCGTCGAGTACTAGCTGTAGTGTCCGTCCAGTTTCTATAACGTCGTCAGCTACTAGTACCTTCTTTCCGCGTACACTAGGCATCGGTGGAAGCGTTAACTCTGGTCTAGACTCCCGTACCCCTACTCTTCTGTAGAATCTAACGCCTATAAACCCAATTACATCAACGGATAATAGGTCTGAAAGTATCCTGGCTGGTATAATTCCTCCTTTTAATATACCGACTATTATATCTGGAACGTAGTTATCGTTCCTAATTCTACTAGCTATTTCAACTAGGGCTAGATAGAGGCTATGCCATGAAATGTATTCCATGTGTTCCTTGTCTACTACCATGTTTTGTGAGTAATTGGGATTAGGGTATATAAAGTAATAGTTTTTTGGAAAGTATTTTGTGTAGAGCGGTGTTGCGCCGTGCCTAAGTACATATTCGTTACTGGTGGGGTTCTTTCTGGTCTAGGAAAAGGAGTGGTTACTGCTTCAACGGGTTTGTTGCTAAAATCCATGGGCTATAGTGTCACGGCTATTAAAATAGATCCCTATGTAAACGTTGATGCAGGGACTATGAATCCGTATATGCATGGCGAAGTCTTCGTCACCGAAGACGGGGGAGAAACGGATCTAGACATAGGTCACTACGAGAGATTTCTAAATATAGATTTAACTAAGAAGCATAACATCACGACAGGTAAGATTTTCTATAGCGTTATTATGAAGGAGAGAAGAGGAGAATATCTCGGTAAATGTGTTCAGATAATCCCACACGTAACAGACGAGATCAAGAATACCATTAAGGAGGTTGTAAGAGAATCTAATGCTGACATAGCTCTCATAGAGATAGGCGGAACTGTGGGAGATATCGAGTCCCTACCTTTTCTTGAAGCCGTTAGACAGATGAGGGTAGAAGAAGGGATAAGGAATACACTGTATATACATGTAGCTCTATCGCCAGTTATATCAACAGGTGAGCAGAAAACAAAACCTGTTCAGCACAGTGTCAATGAGTTACGTAGAATAGGTATTCAACCCGACATAATAGTTGTGAGATCCCCTAGACCCCTCGAGAAAGAGAATAAAAACAAGATAGCGCTACATGCAATGCTTCCCCCTGAAGCCGTATTTAGTAATCCAGATGTAGATACCATATATCGGGTACCACTTATTCTCCACAGGAACGGGTATGCTAAATACATCGCTGAAAAGCTCGGTATAGAGTATAGAGAACCGGATCTTTCAAAGTGGATCGATTTTGTAGAAAGAATTACCAATGCCAATAAAACAGTGAAAATAGCCTTGATCGGAAAGTACACTAAAATACATGACAGCTATCTGAGCATTATCGAAGCCCTTAAGCACGGCGGTGCTTGGAACAATGTAAGGGTGGAGCTTGAATGGTTCGAATCCACGGATATAGAGAGAGGCTTAATCAATGTTAATGAAGTTCTTAAGTATGATGGAGCGGTTATTTTGCCAGGCTTTGGTAAGAGAGGGGCTGAGGGAAAAATTAAAGCTATTGAAAAGCTACGTGAGCGCGGTAAACCCCTGCTAGGTATATGTTTTGGAATGGAGTTAATGGTAGTAGAGTTCGCTCGTAATATAGTTGGGCTAGAAAACGCTAATAGTACTGAATTGGATCCAAACACTCCCTATCCTGTAGTGGATCTTTTGCCAAGCCAGAAGAAACTAGAGATGCTTGGTGGAACCATGAGGCTTGGAGCATATCCTATAAGAATAGTCAGAAATACTCATGCGTGGAATATGTATCGTAGTGAGGTGGTCTATGAAAGACATAGGCATAGATACGGGGTTAACCCGAAATATATCGATATCTTAGAGAGCTCAGGCATGCTGATAAGTGGGTGGAGCGACGACGGATACCCTGAGCTTATTGAGATCAAAGATTATAGAACGATATACTTTGGCATCCAAGCCCATCCGGAGTACAAAAGCAGACCTCTTAGACCTTCCCCTGTCTTTATGTATTTTGTCAAGATGCTCATACCGGAATAAAGTTTAATGGTGTGATAAGATACCTATAAATACTATGAGAACCTGATGAAGAGCCGTTGGGAAACGCCCGCATCGTCTGACTGGTGACGAGTCCCTCGGCTACGAGGGGCTAAAGAGCCGGGGTGCCCGAGCGGTCTAAGGGGGTAGGCTCGAGACTAATGCTAGAGACCTACTGTCCCGTGTGGGGCGCGCGGGTTCGAATCCCGCCCCCGGCGCTATATACCTTTTTCTCTTTAGTGTATCAGAGTTTGTATACCTATTTGTTAGCTCTGAGCTACTTATAAATAAATCCAAAACGTATTAGGTCTAACTACTTATGGATTAATCATATTAGATAACGTATACTTTATTAGTTCGTTGTTCTTTTTCCTGGTAGGATTTGGCGATAAATGTTTCTGTTAGGGAAAGATTTATAAACAAAGGTATTACTTGATATTAAAGGGTTGCGAAAAATTTTTAAATAAGCCCTTGATTTATGCGTAGAAGTA
>Ga0180301_10002398_pt1 | contig 14712 bp, 23 predicted proteins | sample GuaBasSediGuay16_FD_121797 | JGI IMG/M metagenome (GOLD analysis project Ga0180301, IMG submission 121797) | Subseafloor sediment microbial communities from Guaymas Basin, Gulf of California, Mexico - Guay16, Core 4569-2, 12-15 cm | ecosystem: Environmental > Aquatic > Marine > Hydrothermal...
ATTAACGGTCTCTGGTTTAATATTTATTTTTAGGCTTTCTTCATAAATTTTTTGATCAGCGTTTTCTGAAATTTGAGATAGGATATATTTTTTAGCGAAATCTCTTAAATCATTTTTTTTAAAAATAATCGTTTGAGATTTAGCCTTAACTTGAAAGTTAAAATCTTCTACCTCGTCTCCGGGTTTAACTAAAGCGAAACTTTCAACCACTTTAGTAATGATTGCCTCTTCCAAGAAATCAAATTCTTTCGATATTTCTTCCGATTGTAATTCGTTTCTTAAAGCAACTTCTGTTTCTTGTTGGGCTTTCTTTGTTAGAACGCTTTCTGCTTCCTTTAAATCGTCTTCGGTTACTTTACTCACCTCTTCGCGTAACCCCCCTGTTATTGGTTCAAAAGACTTAGCATAAAATTTAGTGTATCTATCAGTTCCAGCTAAACCGGGAACAGAAAAGGTAGTTGGACCAATATTATATTCTGGACCGGCTTCATCGGCCACTACTTTAATATCAATTTCGCCCGGGACAAATTCTCCCCCTTCATAATGTCCGCCGGGAATCGTAATCTTAGTCGGGGTGCGAAAAGTTTTTCCGTCGGTCGAAACAAAACGAGTAGTGGCTATAAAAACCTGAGGTTGGGTAGAATAAGCATTGTAAACCCTAATAATACCTTGGGCTTTTTCTTCTTTTAATGATTTTCCAGAAACGGGAAAGTTCTCAGTAACAGTTTTTTCTTTCTCAAAAATTTCCCCTGGAATAATTTTCTCTACAAAATTAGGTTCTTCTACGTTTTTATCAACTTTTATCTCTGTTCTTAAAATTAAGAAGTCGGTCTTAGGCCAAATATCTATATTGGCTTTCGATAAAGTGGAAAAAGAAAAAAATCCAACTAAGATTATAATAAAAAAGATGAAAATTAAGCCGCTTTTAGAGAATAAAACAGGAGGTCGTGTTCTAATTTTTCTAAATTTGGGTTTAATTTCCTCTTCTAATACTGGTTTTTTAACTTCTTCCTTCTTAATTTCTTTTGGGGGTAAAATATCAGTTATTTTTCTGTCCATAGATACATTTCTAATTTTAACAAAAAAATAATTAATTTAAAACTGCCCGAACCCTTCTAATACCAGCTCCCGAGGACTCTTCCTTTATAATCTTAAAGTGACCCAATTCCGAAGTTCTCTTAACATGAGGACCAGCGCAAATTTCTTTTGAAAAATTATCAATAGAATAAACAGTTACTTTTTCAGGATATTTTTCTTTAAAGAAGGCTAGAGCTCCTGTCTTAAGAGCCTCTTCATATTTCATTTCTTCTTTTCTCACTTTTAAATCTTCTTTAATTTTTCGATTAACCAAATCTTCAACCTTTTCTATTTCCTCGGCGGTCATTTTTTGAGGATGAGAAAAATCGAAACGCAATCTTTGAGGTGTAATATCAGAACCCATTTGTTTAACATGCTCCCCTAAAATATTTCTTAAAGCAGCGTGTAATAAATGGGTAGCTGTATGAAGTCTTATCGCTTGATAAGTAGCTTCTTTTCCTACGCCACCAAATTTTTTTTCTGCTCCAACTCGTGATACTTCTCTATGTTTCTCAAAAGATTCTTCAAATCCCCTAATATCAACCTTAACCCCTTTTTCTTTAGCCAACTCGATGGTTAATTCTAAAGGGAATCCGTAAGTATCAAAAAGATGAAAGGCGTCTTCTCCTTTAATGTCGCCCTTACGAACGACTCTCTCGAATTGTTTCAATCCTTTTTCAAGCGTCTTTGAAAATTTTTCTTCTTCATTTTGAATTACTGTTAGAATATCTGCCGTTTTCGATTTGATTTCTGGATAAACGTTTTGGTAAATTTTTATAACTTTTTGAGCTATTGGAATTAAAAAGTTTTTTGGTAAATTAAGAACTCTTCCGTATCTGATCGCTCTTCTTAAAACTCTTCTTAAAACATAACCCCTTTCAACATTTGATGGTAAAATTCCTTCATAAATTAAAAAAACTGTTCCTCTAATATGATCAATAATAATGCGATAAGGTTTTGGATTTAAAGAGTATGGCTCGAGACTGTTTTTTTCGATTTCCCGGATTAGAGGAGAGAATAAATCTGTTTCAAAAACTGACGATTTTTTTTGCGAAACCATTGCGAATCTTTCCAACCCCATTCCTGTATCAACACCATTTTGTTTTAAAAGAGTTAATTTTTTATTCCTATCTTGGTAGTATTCGTTAAACACCAAATTCCAAATTTCGATACCGTTGATAAAAATTTCGGTGGTTGGACCACAGGGTCCCTCCTCGCCAGTTGGTCCCCAAAAATTATCTTCTCTTCCATGTTTTTTAATTTTAACTTCGGAAACTCCTAAACCTTTCCAGATTCGAACTGACTCTTCATCGGCTGACACATCTTTATCTCCTTGAAATACTGTAAAAATAGCATTATTAATGGATAGCTTTAAATCTTTAAAAAGAAATTCATAAGCTAATTTTATTGCTTCCTCTTTAAAATAACCACCGAACGAAAAATTTCCCAACATCTCAATAAATGTTAAATGACTTTCATCTCCAACCTCCTCAATATCTGAAGTCCGGAAACATTTTTGACAAGAAGCAACATTAAGACCGTAGGGAGACTTCTCTCCTAAATAATATAGTTTAAATTGCTGCATTCCGGCAGTGGTAAAAAGAACCGAAGGATCAGTAGGTATAAGAGAACTTGAGGGCACTATTTTGTGCCCTTTCTTTTCGAAAAACCCTAAGAACCTCTGTCTTAATTCCTCTGAGTGCATTGAAATTAGAGGGTGAAAATAAAAATTTTAAGAATACCTATCGGCTACTGTCGAAGCAACGTAAGATTCGGGTTTTATTTTTGGTTCAAAACCATTTCCTTTAATTAAACCAATAACCTCCTTAATCATATCTTTAGTTCCGCCGTTCTCACCAATATCAGCGTGGATGTAACGAAATTGATATCGAAAATCTTTATCTCGAATATTTTTCTCAAAATTATCTCTTAGATATAAAGCCAACTGACAAGAAAGAAAAACTTCTTCGAGAATTCTTTGCTTCCAATTATAAAATTTTCTTCCTTTATAGGCAACTTTTTTTAAGAAAAATCTACCCCCCTCCCCAATTCTTAAAATGACTACCACTACTGGAAAATGGGGGTCTTCACCTGAGGAAGAATCACAACCAACAATAATATCATAAAACTTCTCTGGTTTTTCAGAGATATATTTAAATAACTCTTCAATCACTTCCTTGATTTTTAAATTTCCTTTGGTAGGATTATAAAAATGTCCATTTAAAATCTTTTCCATATTAAACAATCTTATCAGATTTTAGAAATTAAATCAACCTCTTTTACAAGAGTAACAAATTCAGTTGGATTTAAAGAGACGCCCCCCACTAAAAGACCTTGAAATTTTCCCTTTTTTATGTAATCTTTAGCATTTTTGGAACTCACGCTTCCCCCATATAAAACCAAAGGATGATCAATTGAACTTCTCATTTTTTTTGCCATTACTACACCGCAAGGCTTTCCAGTACCAATGGCGAACACAGGTTCATAAGCAATGATAATTTTTTTAGAGATTCCCTTCAAATCTTTTTTTAATTGATTTAAATTATCAATGCATAAAATTGGCTTTAAACCTAAAGATAGAATTGCTTTTAATTTTTTATTAACCATCTTATCGGTCTCATTTAGATATCTTCTTCTTTCAGAATGGCCAACTATAACATATTCGACTTTCAAATTTTTTAACATTTTGGGAGATATCTCCCCAGTAAAAGCTCCTTTTTTTTCCCAAAAACAATCCTGTGCCCCCAATCGTATATTGTATTTCGTCTGTCGTATGTCGGGAAGATAAACAAATGGCGGACAAATTACTATCTCCGCGTTTTTAATATTTTTTACTCCTTTTCCTACCGAATCAAAAATTTTCTTAGCTTCACTAAGTGTTACAGGATTACATTTCCAATTAGCCACTACTAAATACTTCATATGGTATACAAAATAACAGATACGGCAGTTATTGCTGTCTCAAATATTCTGCGGCTTTCTCTGGCTCAATAGTGGAAATTTCCATCCTTGCTCCCAATTCAAATCCCGCCCAAGTAGCTGTTTTGGGTAAAATTGTCCAGTGCCAGTGGTAATAAGGGTAATCTCTTCCATCGCAGGGAGCAGTATGCAGATAAAAATTGTAAGCTGGGTTGTTTAAACCTTTATAAAGTTTTCTTAAAGCAGTGCTAAAAGCTTCGGCTAATTGTTCTTTTTCTTTTTCAGTAATATTCTCAAAGTAGGGACTGTGTTCTTTGGGAGAGACAATCATTTGAAAAGCGGATTTTGAGGCAAAAGGACAAATAACTAAAAATTTTTTATTTTCAAACACTACCCTTCTTTTAACTTTTGCTTCCCATTTATTCATTTGGCAATAAATACATCTACCTCTTTTTTTATAATAATCTTCGGAATTTAAGAGAGCCCTTTTTAAATCAACATCAATCAACGGTGTAGTAATTATCTGAGAGTGGGGATGAAAAATTGAAGCCCCAGCTTCTTTTCCGTGGTTATGAAAAATAAAAACAAAATTAACAAAATCTTTATCCTTCAAGTCTAAATATCTCTGTTGGAAAACATCAAAAACCTCCTTCACTTCTTCTGGTTCAAATTGGCCTAAAGATTTGTAGTGATCTTTAGTCACCACAACTTCGTGAAAACCAACAGCATTAATTTTTTTATAAAATTCTCCTTCTTTTTTTTCTTCTAATTTTGGAAAAGGGATAAGGGCTGGAAATTTATTAGGAATAACAACTGCGGTCCATTCTTTCGGAACTTTTTTCCCTAATATTTTCTTTCCTTTACTAAAAATTAGAGTAGGAGTTTCTTGGGTGTTAATTCTACAGAATGGACATTTTTCTGAAGGAATTGGTTTTTCTTTTTCTCTTTCTTTCTTAAATTCTTTTGGTCTTTTAGCTCGACCGGTAGCAATCACTACCCAATCTTTTGAAATTAAATCGAAACGTAACTCGGAAGGAAACTTTAATTTTGATTTTTTCCGTTTAATCATAAAATCCTTTAATTAAATTTATTTTTATTTTAATTAAATCTAAGGCCATTTTTAAAATACTTTTAAACTTTACCTTACTTTCTGGATCATTCTTCCAATAAACTGGAATTTCTCTAATTTTAAAACCTATTTTTTTAGCGATTACTAAGATTTCGGGATCGAAAGCAAATCTATCAATTCGACATTTTGGAAAAATACTTTCGGCTGCTTTCTTACTAAAGCATTTAAAACCGCACTGGGTATCTTCAATCCCAAAAAGGCCAATTATTATTTTTCGATATAATTTAAAGCCTTCCCCTAAAATTATTTTTCTTATCCAAGGTTGAGGCGGATCTAAAACGGCTCCCTTAATATTTCTTGAACCAATTACAATATCAAACCCTTTCTCAAATTCGGGCCAAATTTTCTCAATTTGATCAATGGAGGTAGAATTATCGGCATCAGTAAATAGTCTGTAATCGCCCTTGGCCATTAACATTCCTTGTCTAACAACATAGCCCTTGCCTCGATTTCCTTTATTATCAATTAATTGCAAATTTCGAATTGTAGAAATCAAATTTCTGCAAACTTCAGCGGTTTTATCTTTTGAGCCATCGTTAACCACTAAAATTTCATAATCATACCTCTGCCTTGATAAATATTCATCGATCTCTGCTAAAGTTCTTGGCAAACGTCGTTCCTCATTGTATGCCGGAATTATCACAGATAAATGCATATTAATTTATATTAACATAGTTAAAATTCTTACTCCATCTTTAGTAATGGCTAAAGTATGTTCAAAATGAGCTGATAAAGAGCCATCTGCCGTCACAAAACCATAGCCGTCTTTTGGTTTTTTTAATTTCCAGTCCCCCATTGTAACCATCGGCTCAATACAAAAAGTCATACCTTCTTTAATTTTTGGTCCTGACTTTCTTTTCCCATAATTTAAAATCTGAGGCTCTTCGTGTAATTCTTTGCCAATTCCATGACCACAAAGTTCTCTAACCACATTAAATCCTTGCGATTCAACATATCTTTGAATAGTATTGCCAATGTCGCCAAAAGTATTTCCGGGCTTTGCCTTTTTAATTCCTCTTTTTAAAGCTTTTTTAGTCACCCTAATTAATCTCTGAGTTTCAGGTGAAATTCTTCCTACCGGCAAAGTAACTGCCATATCATTATGAAATCCTTTGTAATATAATCCTAAATCAAGAGAGATTATATCTCCTTCTTTTAATTTTCTTTGAGAGGGAGGAAAATGAACAATTTCTTCGTTTATAGAAGTACAAAGAGAAGCTGGGAATTCTTGATATCCTTTAAAAGAAGGTTTTCCGCCAGATTTTAAAATCAGGGTCTCGGCGACCCCATCTAATTCTTTTGTAGTAACCCCTGGCTTAACTCTCTTCTCCAGTTCTTTCATAATCCTTGCCAGAATCTTTCCACCTTCTGCCATTATTTTTATCTCTTCAAGTGTTTTAATTACTATCATTTGAAAATTTTCAAAATATCTTTAAAAACATCTGCAACTGATTGTTCCCCATTTATTTTTTTAACTTTAAATCCTTGTTGTTTAAATAATTCTATTAAAGGAAGAGTTCTTTCTTTGTATTCTTTTAATCTTACTTTTATTGTTTCTGGGTCATCTAGTCCTTTTCTTTTAATAAGCTCTGAGCCATCCAGGGGACAATATTTAAGTTTGACTGTCTCTTTATTATATAAAATAGGATGTCTTAATAATTTGCAAATTCTTCGGTGGCTATTTCTAAAAATCGAAGTTTTTGCACTTTGTTCGATTAATATTACAGAGATATTTTCCTTACCATATAATTTTTTTAAAAGAGGTATTATTCTTTCTCCTTCATAGAGTGTCCTCGGAGAACCAGCGAAAATAATACCTTGTTTTTCTTTAGCTAATGATTTAATTTTATCTTTAACTAAAAGAGTAATAAAAGGGGGTGACCATAGCTTACCACTCTGCCATAATTTTTTTTCCTCTTCAAAATAATATCTTTTTCCGTCAACTAAAACATATTCTCCTTTTTTAGCTTTATTGATTCTTTCCTCTCCAACTTTAGCTGTTTCAAAATAATAGAGATTGAATCTCTCTGCTAAAAGATTCGCTTGGGTCCCCTTTCCCGAACCTGGTGGTCCTAATATTATTATCACTTTTAATTTTTGAGTTTCAGATTTTAGCTTTTTTTTAGAATGTCTTCCCATATAAATAAAAATTAAAAAGTTTCATATTCTCGCATTTGAAGTTGAGCGTTAATCTGACGCATAGTCTCCAAAACTACAGAGACAACAATTAATAAAGCAGTTCCCCCGATTAAAAAATTAAAAACCGTCACACCAGTGATACCGCCGACAATCGAAGGCATTACTGCGATTGCTCCTAAAAATAAAGCTCCGATTAAAAGAACTCTATTTAAGATGTAATACATAAAATTAGCTGTCGATTGACCAGGTCTAATCCCCGGAATAAATCCACCCATTTTCTGTAAATTGGAAGAAATAGCTTTAGGATCAAAAGTAACGGCAGTATAAAAATAAGTAAACAAGACAACTAAAATAAAATATAATATTCCGTAAATCCAGGGGTTTTGAAAAATAGCTCCAATACTTTGAGCAATATTTCCCACTATTCCGCCGGCTCCTCTTAAAAAATTAGCAATCATTGAGGGGAAAAGCATGATTGATAAAGCAAAAATAATCGGGATAACACCGGCTGGATTAACGTTCAAAGGTAAATAAGTAGAAACACCACCGTACATTTTTGTTCCTCGAACTCTTTTAGCGTAAGAAACGGGAATGTTTCGTCGTCCTTCATTAATTAAAACCACTCCAGCAATAATAATTAGAGCCATCCCAAAAAAAAGTAAATAAGAAGGGAGTTGACTGGGATCCCATTTAAAGATTATCTCCCGGAGATTAACTGGAGTTCTAGCAATAATTCCCGCAAAAATTAAAAGAGAAACCCCATTACCAATCCCCTTCTCAGTAATTAGCTCTCCTAACCACATTAAAAAAAGAGCGCCAGCTGTAATTGTTGTGATTGATGTCAAAAGTAGAGAAGGTGATAATTGAGCAATTGCCCCCTGTCTTTGAAGTAACGATAACATCCCATAACTTTGAAGAACAGCTAAAGGAACGGTTAATATCCTTCCATATTGATTAAACTTTTGTCTTCCTTGTTCTCCTTCTTCTTTGTAGAGTTGTTCTAACCCGGGGAAAATCATCGTTAAAAGTTGAAGAATAATGACAGCGGTAATATACGGGCCCAACCCTAACATAATAATTGATAAATTAGACAAAGTCCCGCCGGTAAATAAGTTTAGAAGTCCAAACATCTGAAATTGTTCGAAAAATCTTTTTAAATTCTCAATATCCACCCCCGGAATGGGAATATTTGCCATTAATCGGAAAATAACAAAAACACCCAAGACAAAAAGAATTTTACTCCGTAAATCTTCTATCTTAAAAATCTGAATGATTTTATCTATCCAACTCATAAAACTTTACCGCCAGCTTTTTCAATTTTTTCTTTAGCTGATTTTGAAAACTGGCAGTTTTCAATGGTTAAACTCTTTTTTATTTCTCCTTTACCTAAAATTTTAATTTTAGGTATTCTCCCTTTAATTTTAGAAATTATCTTTTTCTTAAGCAATGTTTCAGGAGTAATTTTATCGCCAGAATTAAATTTTTTCTCTAAAGTCTCTAGATTTAAAATTGTAAGTTTTGACTTTTGACTTTTGGTTTTTGATTTAAATTTATACCCTCTTAACTTTGGGTATCGCTTAATAACGCCTCTAATTATCGGCTCTAATCTTCTCCCGGCTCTCGATTTTTGACCTTTTACTCCTCGACCGGAATAAGTACCGCGTTTTCCTCCTCTACCAATCCTTTTTCCCTTCTTTAATTTGTATGTCGTTCTTATTTCGTGCAGTTGCATAGTTTTTTATTTCTCACTTTTAACCTTTAAACTTTTAAGTGCTTTTATAGTGGCGAAAGCATTGTTAATTTTATTTCCAGTTTTTCCTAAAATTTTTGAGGAAATATTTTTAATTCCAGCCAAATTACAAATAACTCTTACTGTTCCCCCGGCTACTAAACCCCTTCCTTTCCGTTGGGGTTTTAAAAGCACCTCTGCTGCTCCAAATTTAGCGTAAACTTCATGAGGAATGGTTTCTTCAATAATTGGAATCTCAATTAGATTTTTTTTAGCTAACCGAGAAGCTTTCTCAACTGCTTGAGCCACATCTATTCCTTTAGCCACTCCTATTCCAACTTTACCCATCTTGTCTCCTACTACTACCGCCGCCCGAAACCGAAAACGCCTTCCACCGGCTGACACTCTAGTCACCCTAGCTAAATCCAATAATCTAGACTCAAACTCTTCCTTTTTTTCCTCTAGTTTTGGTTTTTGATTTCTAATCATTGTATTTTGTTTGGAATTTGGAATTTTTAAAATTTAAGCCCTCCTTCCCTAGCTCCTTCAGCTAATGCCTTCACTCTCCCCTGATATTGATAACCTCCTCTATCAAAAACAACTTTCTCAATTTTCTTCTCTAAAGCTTTCTTAGCGATTAGTTTTCCTACTTCTTTAGCCTTATAATTTTTTTTGTTTTGAATTTTTGACTTGGAGATTTTTATCTCCAAATCACTAGCCGCCACTAAAGTTTTTCCTTTCTCATCGTCAATTAATTGGGCGTAAATGTGTTTTGCCGATCTAAAAACACAGAGTCGTGGTCTCTCTTTTGTTCCTGAAATTTTTGCTCTTACTTTTTTATGACACCTTAATCTTTTTTCTTGTTTTTCTAACATGTTTATCCAGTGGCACCAACCACTTTTTTACCTACTTTTCTTCTTATCTGCTCTCCAAAATATTTAATACCTTTTCCTTTATAAGGTTCGGGAGGTTTAACTCTTTTTATTACCGCTGCCATTTGCGAAACCTTTTCTTTGTTGACCCCAGAAACCGTAATAATATTTTTATCTACAGAAATTTTTAAATCAGGGGAAATTTTCAGTTTAACTGGGTGGGTGTAACCGACATGCAAAATCAATTCATCTCCTTCAACTATTGCTCTAAAACCAATTCCTTGAATTTCCAGTTTCTTTTCAAATCCACTTGTCACCCCTTCGATCATATTAAAAAGTAAAGATCGCGTTAGACCCCAGAGAGCTTTAGTTTTTTTGGTCTCTTTCTCAAACGAAACAATAATCATCTTATCTTTAATTTCAGCTTTAATTTCCGGTCTAATCTCTCTCTGAAGTTCACCTTTAGGACCTTTTATCCTAAGCGTATTTCCTTCTATTTTCACCTCTACACCTTCGGGTATTGGAATTGGTTTTTTACCTATTCTTGACATAAAAATTAAAAATTTAAAGTGAAAAGTGAAAAATTACAGCTCAAAATTCAAAATTTTTAATTTTACATTTTGATTTTTGATTTTTGAGTTTACCATACTTCACATATTACCTCACCGCCAAGTCTTTGCTTGCGCGCTTCGCGGTCAGTCATTAACCCCTTAGATGTTGATATTATAGCTATTCCATAGCCGCCTTTGACCTTTTTTATTTTTCTATAATCAAGATAAATTCTCTGACCCGGTTTGGAAATTCTTTTTAACCCAGATATGGCCGGGGTACCGTTTTGATATTTTAAAGTAATTTTAATACTTTTTTTGTTTTTTTTCCCTCTTTTTTCTAATTTTTCAATAAAACTTTTCCTTGCTAAGATTTTTGCAATTTCATACTTTAAATTCGAAAAGGGAATTTCTACCTCTAAAGCGCCTACAGCTTGGGCATTCCTTATTTGAGTTAACATATTAGCGATTGGGTCTGTCATAAATTTACCACGAAGATTTTTTTGTTCCGGGAATTAATCCCTGGTTTGCTAATTCTCTAAAACAAATGCGGCATAACCCAAATTTTCTCATATATCCTCTCTTTCTACCACAACGAAAACAACGTCTAACTATACGAGTTTTAAATTTTGGCTTTTTTTTGGATTTTGCGATTTGAGCTTTGGTTGCCATATTATTTAATTGGGAATCCTAATAATTTTAATAATTCTATTCCTTCCTCACGAGTTTTAGCCGTAGTTACCACAGTAATTTCCAAACCAAAAATATTTTTTGCCTTTTCTGGTAAAATCTCAGGGAAAGCAATGTGTTCCTTGATGGCAATGGTTAAATTTCCCTCTTTGTCAACGGATTTAGAATCAATTCCTTGGAAATCTCTACTTCTCGGTAGGGCTAAATGGATCAATCTTTCTAAAAAATCCATCATCTTCTTTCCTCTTAACGTAACTTTTGCACCAATCGACATGCCTTTCCTAATTTTAAAAGATGATATAGATTTTTTTGCCTGAGTTAAAATTGCTTTTTGACCACAAATTAAACTAAGATTTTCAATAATGTAATCTGTCAATTTTTTTTGTTCTTCTGAAGTTTTCCCGGATATTTCTCTGCCAAAACCGGTATTTACTACAATCTTCACAATTTTAGGAACAGCCATTTTATTTTTATAGCCAAATTTTTTCATCATTTCGGGAACAACCTCAGTATTATATTTTTCGGATAATTTAATTATCATATTTCTTGTCCGCATTTTTTGCAAATTCTCACTTTTACCTCTTTCTCAATTTTGTAACCCACTCTCGTAGCTTTTCCACATTTCGAACAAATTAGTTTCACATTAGAAATGGAAATAAAACTAGGCATAGTAACAATCTGTCCTTTTTCTCCCGATTTTTTTGGTCGTTGATGTTTTTTTCTTAAATTCACCCCCTCTACTAAAAGACGATTCTCTTTTGGAAGAACTTCTAAAACTTTACCACGTTTTCCTCGGTCTTTTCCAGATATAATTAAAACTGTATCTCCTTTTCGAATTTTCATTTTAGATGATTTCTTCAGCTAAATTAGCAATTTTATCAAAACCTTTCTCTTTTATCTCTTTAGGAATCGGCCCCAAAATTCGGCTTCCTTTTGGGTCTTTTGATTTTCCTTCTAAAATTACCGCGGCATTATCATCAAAACGAATATAACTTCCGTCGGGTCTTCTAAAATTATTTTTTTGACGGACAATCACCGCCCGAACAACATCGTGTTTTTTGATAATTCTCCTCGGTTCTGCCTCTTTTACTGTCACAACAATCACATCACCAATTTGGGCGTAACGACGACGAGTTCCGCCCAAAACCCGAAAACACTGGATAATTTTCGCTCCAGTATTATCAGCTACTTTTAACATTGTTCGCGGTTGAATCATATTTTTTTAATTACTTTCCATTTCTTATCTCTGGAAATGGGCCGACATTCTTCAATTATTACTCTATCACCAACTTTATACTCGCCCTCTTTTACATGAGCTTTGTATTTTTTATGAACCCCGTATCTTCGTTTATATTTTGGATGCTCTTTAATTCTTTCAACTTCGACCACTACTGTCTTTTGCATTTTATCTGATAAAATTTTTCCGATTAGTTGACGTTTGGGCATATCTAAAATTGTTTTTCTTTTAATAATGTAAGAATTTTGGCAATTTCTTTTTTTATATTCCGAACTTCTTTAACATTTTTTACTTTCCCAGCTGACAAATCGAAACGAAGCTGTCTCAATCTTTCACGGTTATCTATTAAAATTTTCTGCAATTCCTCTTTGGACTTTTTTCTTAATTCAGCGATTTTCATAAATAATTCTTATATCCGGGAAATAAACTTTGTTTTAATTGGTAATTTATCGGCTGCTTTTTTTAAAGCTTCTTGGGCAATTTCTTTTTTTATTCCATCTAATTCAAAAATAATTCGACCAGGTTTTATAGGAAAAACATAATGGTCTACCGATCCCTTTCCTCCTCCCATAGGAACTTCTGTCCCCTTTTTTGTCACTGGTTTATCGGGAAAAATTCTTACCCAAAGCTTACCTCCTTTCTTTAGGTATCGAATAATTGCCCTTCGAGCAGCTTCTAATTGTCGAGCAGTAATCCAGCGAGTTTCTAAACCCATTAAACCGAAAGAACCAAAAGAAATTTCCTTACCTTGAAAAGCCTTTCCTTTTGATCTCCCCTTTCGCCATTTTCGATGTTTAACTTTTCTGGGCATTAAAATAGCCATAGTAATAAGTGTAATTAGTCGAATTTTTCACCTTTATATATCCAAACTTTTACTCCAATTGTACCATAGGTACAATATGCCCGGCTTTCTGCGTAATCGATATCGGCTCTTAAAGTCTGTCGAGGTAATCTTCCTTTTTTAAGCCATTCTCTTCTGGCAATTTCTGCCCCCCCTAATCTTCCTGAAACCTCCACTCGTGCTCCTTTGTTTGTTTTTACCGCCATAATTTTTTCCAAGGCTTGTTTTAAAACTCTTCGATGAGGAATTCTTTTTTCAATTTGTTGAGCTATCCATTGACTGGCTAATGAAGCTGAAGACCACGGGTCTTTTATTTCTTTAATTTCAATTTTAATTTCTTTCTTTCCGTTTTTAGTTAAAGGGACGACAGTCATCAATTGCTTTCTTAATTCCTCTATCCCACCCCCTCCTCTTCCGATAATTAAACCGGGTCTCGCACTAGAAATGATAATAATAATTTTTCCTGGAAAACGCTCAATTTCAATTTTTTCTACTCCTAATTTCCCTATTTTCTTTTTAATAAATTCCCGAATTTTAAAATCCTCCTCAAGATATTGAGCTGTTTTTTTCTTGTCTAACCAACGAGAATTCCAATTTTCTAATCTTTTTATCCTATATATTTTAGGGTGAACTTTATGGGCCATATTACTAAAATGCCTTTCTTCTAAATATTCTTTTAATTCCTTGCTCAATTTTTGGTCTAACCGCTTCTTTTTCTGGCTTAAATTTTGCCTGCCCCGTAGGGAGTTTACTTTTTCTCAGTGATTTCTCATCTTTAGGTATTTTTTCTTCTTTAGATCTCTCTTTCTCCTCTTTAATTACTCTTGAAGGTTTTACTTTTTTAACCTTCTTTGGTTTCTTTACAATTTCATCAAGAATTAAAGTAATGTGGGAGGTTTTTTTCTGAATCTCTGAAGCTTGCCCTCGAGCTCGAGCCATCCATCTTTTATATTTGGGACCTTCATCAACTGTAATCTTCGCAATGAAAAGGTTAGCTGGGTCTAATTGAAAATTGTTTTTGGCATTAGCAATAGCCTGATTCAAGAGTTTTAACAAAGGAAGGCTTGCTTTTTTAACAGTAAAATTTAAAATTGTCTGAGCTTCCTCAACTCTCTTTCCACGAATTAAATCAGCAACTAATCTTACTTTTCGGGGAGCTATCCGTAAATAATTTAACTTTGCTGTAACTGACATATTTCAATTAAGTTTCTTTTTTTAGTTTCTCTGCCCCTTTTTCCATTGCTTTTGCTTCTAATTCTCTCTGCATTCTTCCACCATGTCGTGAAAATTTCGTAGTAGGAGCAAATTCACCAAGTTTATGTCCAACCATATCTTCGGTTACCTTTACTGAAATGAATTCCTTTCCATTATGAACCCCAAAAGTAAAACCGACCATTTCTGGAGTAACAGTACAATCTCTCGCCCAGGTTTTTATGATTTCATTTGGTTCTGCCTTTTTTATTTTTTTTATTAACTTTTCGTCTATGTAAGGACCTTTCCTTAAACTTCTGGCCATAGTTAGTAATTAAGA
>Ga0180301_10002399_pt1 | contig 14712 bp, 14 predicted proteins | sample GuaBasSediGuay16_FD_121797 | JGI IMG/M metagenome (GOLD analysis project Ga0180301, IMG submission 121797) | Subseafloor sediment microbial communities from Guaymas Basin, Gulf of California, Mexico - Guay16, Core 4569-2, 12-15 cm | ecosystem: Environmental > Aquatic > Marine > Hydrothermal...
GCAGAGAGGTTCCGCCTTAAAGAAACAGAAGGCGTGGTTATTGTTTATGTTAAGCCCGACTCTCCTGCTGATAAGGCCGGCCTTGAAATAGGCGATGTCATCCTCTCGGTGGAAGGGAAACAAATTACTAACAAGGCTGATTTTATCGCCGCCGTTAAAAATCTGAAAGGGAGCTGCTTAATAAAGACCAGCCGGGGGTTTTTTGTTATCAAAGAAGAATAACCGTGCGAGAGAAAAAATAACCGCAGCTGTTTACCGCTTGCTTAAATTACGGCTGCGTTCAAAAAAAGAACTGTACCAGAGGCTAAAAAGGCGCAAGTTTCCCGATTCTTTAATAAACAAGGTAATAAAAGAACTTGAGGGGAAAGGACTTCTGAACGATAAAGATTTTGCCCTCTTTTGGGCCAGAAGCCGCCTGGAACGGGGATGGGCAGAGTTGAGGATAAAACAGGAGCTGCGGCAGAAAGGTATTGATGAAGAAACACAGGAGGAAGTTTTCAGGATTCTGGAAAGAGAAATAAGAAAGGAAGATATTCTGAAAGAATTATTTGAGCGCCGCTGGCAAAGGCTTGAGGGAGAAGATGCGGCAAAGCGGCGAAGGAAAATTTTTGGGTTTTTCCTGCGGCGGGGTTTTTCCTATTCAGAAATTGAAAGAATCTGGGAGCAACATTCATAATGTATATTACCGATGATTTGAGAAATAAATTTCTTAAGTTTTTTGCCTTGCGCGGACACAAAGTATTTCCTTCTGATTCGCTTATTCCCAAAAATGACCCTACGCTTCTTTTTACCTCCGCCGGGATGAACCAATTTAAGGATTATTTTCTGGGAAAATTGCAGGATACCAAAAGAGCTACAAGTTGCCAGAGGTGCCTGCGGACGGGAGATTTAGAGAAAGTAGGAAAGACTGATTACCATCATACTTTCTTTGAAATGCTGGGCAATTTTTCTTTCGGCGATTACTTCAAAAAAGAGGCTATCAGCTGGGCCTGGGAGTTTCTTACTAAGGAATTGGGGCTGAATGAAGAAAGACTCTGGGTATCTGTTTATAAGGAGGACGAAGAGGCTTATCAAATATGGCAGAAGTCCATAGGAATTAAAAAGGATAGAATAATCCGCCTGGGGGCGGAAGATAATTTCTGGCCGGCTAATGCACCCCAAGACGGTCCTGACGGCCCCTGCGGGCCGTGCTCTGAGATATTTTTTGACTGGGGCAAAGCCCGCGGCTGTGGCCGGCCTGATTGTTCACCGGCGCATTCCTGCGGGCGCTTTACAGAGATATGGAATTTAGTTTTTACCCAATTTAACCGCCAGGGAAAAAATAATCTTGTGCCGCTTCCGGCGAAAAATATCGATACCGGCATGGGGCTGGAACGTCTGAGCGCAGTAGCGCAGGGAAAATTCAGCAATTTTGATATTGATAGTTTCCTTCCCCTTAAAGAAGAAGTGGCGAAATTCCTGAAAAATTCTGATACTTTCTCGATTAATGCTATAGTAGATCATATCCGTGCTATTGTGTTTTCTATTTTTGACGGAATTTACCCTTCTAATGAAGACCGCGGCTATGTAGTAAGGCGTCTTATTAGAAGAGCACTCTGGTTTGGATTTAAGGCAGGACGCAAGAAGCCTTTCCTTTACAAACTTCCGCCTCTGGTAGCCGAGGTTATGAAAGAAGCTTATGGAGAGGTAAAAGAGAAGAGGGAATATATAGCCGAGGTTATCCTTAAGGAGGAGGAAAGGTTTCTGGAGACACTGGAGAGGGGAAGGAAGATTCTCTTTTCTTTTTTTGCCGCGCACAAAACTGACTCCCATAAAAAACTGGAAGGTGAATTTGTTTTCCGCCTTTATGACACTTACGGCTTCCCTTTTGAGCTTACTAAGACTATTGCTGCAGAGGAGGGATTTTTAGTGCAGGAAGAGGAATTTCAAAGGTTAGTTGAGGAGCAAAGGGAACGCTCCCGCCAGGGAAGCAAATTTGAAGATTCAGTTTTTGCGAAGGGAGATATGAAAATCAACAAAAGCTTAAAGCCAACAGTCTTTGTTGGTTATGAGAATCTTTCTGCCGAGGCTGAGGTTGTAGATGTAGAAGAAGAAGGAGAGAAAAACATAGTAGTCTTAGATCAGACGCCTTTTTATCCTACTTCCGGCGGCCAGATGCATGATAAAGGCAGGATAAAAAACGAGAAGGCAGTGTTTATAGTAGAAGAGGTATTTAAGAATGGCGAGGTTATTTTTCATAAAGGGTATTTTGAGGAGGACAGTTTTGAAGCCGGCGATAAAGTAGGGGCGGAAGTTGACTCGCGCCGCAGAATGGCGTTGGCGCGGGCCCATACCGCTACACATCTTTTACAGGCGGCCCTGAGGAAGGTTTTAGGAGAACATATTCAACAGCAGGGTTCGCTGGTAGATGAGGATTATTTTAGATTCGACTTCAGTCATTTTAAGAAACTCTCTGCGGAAGAATTAAAGGAAGTAGAGCTTCTTGTTAATGATTATATTGCTTCGGGTTGGAAGGTAGAGAAAAAGATAATGAGCCGCGGGGAAGCAAAAAGAAAAGGGGCTTTGGCTTTTTTTGAGGAGAAATACGGGGAAAAGGTAAGAGTGGTAAGTATTAGCGATGTCAGTTGCGAGCTCTGTGGCGGTACGCACCTGGATAATACTTCCCAGGCTCTGGTATTTTTGGTTGTTTCGGAAAGTTCTATTGCCAGCGGTATACGCCGCATAGAGGCCCAGGTAGGTAAGAGGGCGCAGAAGTTGCTTTTAACATCTCAAGAAAGTCTTAAAGAGGTAATTTCTCTTCTGCATACTGATTTATCTCAACTCACTGAAAAAGTAAATAGGTTGATAGAGGATAATAAAAGATTGCAGCGCCGGAATTACGTTTTAAGATGGGAAGTGTTTGAAAAAGTTACCGCGGTTCAAATTTTGTCTCGTCCCCAAAAAGTGAAAGGATTTGATGTGTTTGTTTTTAGACTTAAGGATGCTGACAGTGGTTTTTTGCGCCAAGCCATAGATTTGTTAAGAAAACAAAAGCAGAAGGCTTTATTTCTGGGTATATTAGAGCAGAGAGGGAAAATTCTATTTAATATCGCGGTTGCTTCTGATTTAAACAGAATCGACTGCGGTTATATTGCTAAAAGAATCGGTACTGTTTTGGGAGGTTCAGGGGGAGGGAAAAAGGACTTCGCTTTTGGAGGCATTAAAGAAAAGCTGAGTCTGGATAAGATAAAACAAACATTGCAGGAAGTGTTGCATGAAGTTAATCAGGGCTAATTCTAAAGCTTTAGAGTTTCTTACGCGGCGCAAATCTGAAAGCCGCAAGAGAGAGAAAATTGTAAGGAAAATTATCGAGGATGTAAAATCGCGCGGCGATAGGGCCCTGAGTTTTTATACGCGGAAGTTCGACGGAGTTAAAGTGCCGCCGCATTCTTTTCTGGTGAGAGAGCGAGAAATTAGCGCTGCTTTTAATGAGATAAATTCTGAAGTAATTTATGCCTTGAAGGCGGCTATAGAAAATGTGACTAGTTTTTACCGTAAGCAGATTCCCCGTAATATTAAAATTAAGACTAATGAGGGAAAAGTTCTGGAAGAACGTTTTATACCGCTGGAAAGCGTGGGCGTGTATGTGCCGGCAGGAAAAATGCCTCTGGTTTCTAGTGTTTATATGTCTGTAGTGCCGGCAAAAGTAGCAGGGGTGAAAAGGATAGTTTTAGCTACGCCGCCTACTTCTCAAGGCTTTGTAAATTCTTACATTTTAGCGGTGGCTTCTTTGCTTAAGGTGAAGGAAGTGTATAAAATAGGCGGCGCTCAGGCCATTGCGGCGTTGGCTTACGGTACAGAATCTGTAAGGCCTGTGGACAAAATTGTAGGGGCTGGTAACGAATATGTAACTGAGGCTAAACGCCAGGTGTTTGGGCGGGTGGGTATTGATATACTGGCCGGGCCGACAGAAGTAGTGATTGTGGCCGGCCGCAAGAGCAATTATGAATACATTGTTAAAGATTTAGAAGCACAGATTGAACACGGCAAGGGGGCAGTAGGAATAGTAGTGAGTCTGAGCAAATCTCTTACCAAAAAGTTGCGTCAGCTTAATATTAATAACGGCTATGTTGTGCCAGCTAAAAATATAGAGGGAGCGGCGCAAGTTGTTAATGCTTTAGCCCCGGAACATCTGGAAGTGATGATTGGCAATGTGGCTAAATTTATGAAGATGCTGCGACATAGTGGAACAGTTTTTATTGGCAGCTATTCTCCTACCGCGTTAGGAGACTATACCGCAGGGCCCAGCCATATCTTACCTACTTCATCCAGTGCGCGGTTTTTCTCAGGGCTGTCCGTTTATGATTTTTTTAAAAGGGTGAATGTGGTTAAATATTCCCGTCGGGCTCTTTTGAAAGAGGCAGGTTTTTTAGAAAAGATAGCCTCACTGGAAGGAGCACGCCGGCATGCTGAAAGCGTAAAAATAAGGCTGAAATCTTAAAAAGCTTGCAAGCGTGGGTATTGTTGTTAAAATTAGTTTAGGATGAGAAAAGTAAAAGTAAAGAGAAAAACGCACGAAACAGAAATTGAAATAGCTCTCAATTTAGATGGCCAGGGCAAATACGACATAAAAACGAAAATTTCTTTCCTGGACCATATGCTGGCCCAACTGGCAAAACACGGACTTTTTGACCTGCAGCTCAAGGCCAGGGGCGATTTAGATGTAGATATTCATCATACTAACGAAGATATAGGCATAGCCCTGGGGCAGGCTTTTAAGAAAGCTCTGGGTAGTAAGGCGGGGCTGGTGCGTTTTGGCTTTGCTTATAGTATACTCGATGAAGCAGAAGCTCGTTGTGTGGTAGATATATCCGGCCGCGCTTTTTTAGATATTAATCCGCTTAAAAAAAGGCTAAAGGGTGAAAATTATAGCTTTAGTTATTTTCATCAGTTTCTGCGCGCTTTTGTACATGCAGCTCAGATAAGTCTGCATGTGGATATACTGAAGGGAGACGATTTTCACCATATTCTGGAAAGTTGTTTTAAAGCTCTAGCTCTTTCCTTACGTCAGGCCTGCCAGAAAGACAAAAGAAAAAAAGGAATTCCTTCCACCAAAGGCCGCATAGAAGCTTAGGCCATGGTTGTAGTTGTTGATTACGGGGCAGGGAACTTAGAAAGCGTCAAGAAGGCCATATCTTTTTTGGGTTTCTCGGTGCGTTTCTCAAACCGCGCCACCGATATCAAAAAGGCTGATAAACTGATTCTTCCCGGCGTAGGAGATTTCTCCTGGGGAATGAAGAATATTATCAAGCGCCGGATGCGAGAGGAACTCGTACGTTTTATAAAAAGAGGGCGTCCCTTTTTAGGGATATGTTTAGGCCTGCAGCTTCTTTTTGAGGAGAGCGAAGAATCCGGAAGAATAAGAGGGTTGGGGATACTTAAAGGGAGAGTGAAAAAATTTCGTAGTCGCAAATTAACCGTTCCCCATATGGGCTGGAATCAGATTAGTATCCAGCGGCGGCGGGATATATTTCGTAAGATTCCTGATAATAGTTTTTTTTACTTTGCTCATTCTTATTATGTTGTGCCTGAAGAGGCAGAGCTTACGGCAGCCTTTACTGATTATGGTATTAAATTTTCTTCGGTAATAGTTAAAGACAATATTTATGCGGTTCAGTTTCATCCGGAAAAAAGCCAGAAAGTGGGCTTGAAGTTGCTGGAAAACTTTCTTAAAGCAGTATGAAACTTATTGCGGCTATAGATATTTCAAAAGGGAAAGTTGTGCGCCTGCGTCAGGGAAAGAAAGGAGATTTCAAAGTCTACGGGAGCAGCCCTTTAGAATTTGCCCGGCGTTGGCAGAAAGAAGGGGCAGATGCTCTGCACATTATTGATTTGGATGCTGCTTGGGGAGGAGGAACTAACCTTGGGGTAATAGAGAAAATTACAAAAGAGATATCACTGGATGTAGAGGTAGGAGGAGGATTGCGAAGTCTGAGTAAGATAGAAGAGGTTTTGAGAGCCGGTGCGCGGCGGGCTATTATTGGAACGCGTGCTTTGGATGAGGACTTTCTTAAGCAGGCAGTTAAGAAATTCGGCGAAAAAGTTGCTGTGAGTATTGATGCGGTAGGTATGAATGTGGCGATTGAAGGCTGGCAGGAGAGAACGCCGGTAAATGTTTTAGAAATGGCAGAGATTGTTAAAAGACTGGGAGTAAAATGGGTAATTTATACTGACATAAGCCGTGATGGCACTTTGGGCGGGCCGAATATAGAAACGATGAAGAAGATAATTTCCTGCCGCGGCCCTCACTATATTCTTTCAGGAGGATTAAGCTCGCTGGCGGATATAAGGAAGATAAATAAGGAAATAGGCTCTATATTTGGCGTGATTTTGGGTAAGGCTTTGTACGAGGGAAAAATAAAGCTGCCAGAAGCCAAGAAAGCGTTAGAGAAAGATGTTAGCTAAACGCATCATTCCCTGTTTAGATATAGATAAGGGAAGAGTAGTTAAAGGAGTAAATTTTCGCCATTTGAAAGATGCTGGTTCTGCTCTGAAGAATGCTCTTTTTTATGATAAAGAGTTGGCGGACGAACTGGTATTTTTAGATATTACCGCCAGCTGGCAGAGGAGAAAGATAGTGATTAATCTGGTAAAGAGAGTAAGCCGCAAGCTGTTTATTCCTTTTACGGTAGGGGGAGGTATAAAGAATTTGGAGGAGATAGGCGATATTTTGCGCAGTGGAGCAGATAAAGTCTCTATTAATACGCATGCCGTAAGAAAACCTGACTTTGTTACTCAGGCGGCACGCCGTTTCGGAAATCAATGTATAGTAGTGGCTATTGACGCCAAAAAAACTTCCGCTCATCGTTGGGGAGTTTTTATCGAGGGAGGAAGAAAAAAAACCTCTCTGGATGCGGTAAGCTGGGCAAAAGAGATAGAGAAGAGAGGGGCAGGAGAAATATTGCTTACCAGTATGGATTTTGATGGGACTAAGGATGGTTATGATTATGGACTTACGCGGAGAGTTTCGCGGGCAGTGAAAATTCCGGTAATTGCCTCTGGCGGTGCGGGGAAGCCGGAGCATTTCTATGAAGTCTTGACTTACGGGGGAGCTCAGGCGGCTCTTGCCGCGTCGGTCTTTCATTATAGAAGATATAGCGTAAAATATATTAAAAATTATTTAAAAAGAAAAGGAGTGGAAGTAAGATTATGAAGAAAGAAATCACTCGGCACAACTTCTCACAAGCTCTGGGAGAGCTTAAATTTGACAGCAGAGGTTTAATCCCCGCCATTATCCAGGATGCCAAAACCAAAGATGTGCTTATGCTGGCTTACATGAACCGGGAGTCTTTGGAAATTAGCTTCAAAGAGAGGAGAACCTGTTTTTTCTCTCGTTCACGCCAGAAACTCTGGCGTAAAGGAGAGACTTCCGGGCATATTCAGAAGATAAAACATATTTATTACGATTGTGATGGAGATACCCTTTTAATAGTAGTAAATCAGAAAGGTGTGGCTTGCCATACGGGAAGCTGGAGCTGCTTCTATCGGGAGATGGTGAAGAAGTAAGGGAGGAAATTAGCTTGACTTTGGCAGAATTTATAAAAGCAAGTAAACATTATAATGTTATACCTTTAAGTATAGAAGTTATTTCGGACTTTGTCGGCCCCGTTGATTTGTATTCCAGCTTGCCTAAACGCCATTATAGTTTCCTTTTGGAGTCAGTAGAAGGAGAGGAAAAAATCTCACGTTTTTCTTTTATAGGGTTCGAGCCGCTTTATCTTTTTTCTAACCGAGGCAGAGAAATTACTATTAAGGACTTTCTTCAAAAAGAGACCTCCCATTTTATTACTACTACGGATGTATTGAAGGAATTGGAGAAATTTATGAGAAAGTTCCGTGTTAAAGGCATAAGAGGAGTGCGTTTCAGCGGAGGGTTCGTAGGATTCTTAGGATATGAGAACATCAGGCTTTTTGAGCCGGTTCTGGAAAAGAAAGAAATAAAGAAAAAGAACTTTGATTCTCAACTCGTGTTTACTAAGTATTTGATAATTTTTGACCATTTAAGAAAGACATTGCGCTTTGTTAACTTTGTAGTTATGCCTGAGAAAAATCTCAGCTCTAAAAATAGACGGAAGGTTTACGAGAGAGAAAGAAAAAACTTGCTTCAGATAGTAAGTTTGAGCAAAAAGACAAGAAGAGTTATGCCTCTTTACCTGAGAAAAGTTTTACCCGCAAGATTTGCTTCTAATTTCTCTTATCAAGAGTTCATAAAGGCCGTGAAAAAGGCTAAGTCTTATATCCGCAGAGGCGATATAATTCAGGTAGTTTTGTCGCAGGCGTTTCGCATTAAGTTTTCTGCTACTCCTTTTACTGTCTACCGCTATCTGCGTTTTCTCAATCCTTCTGCTTATATGTATTTTTTGCACTTTGAGGGTCTTAACATAATTGGCTCTTCTCCCGAGATGCTTTTGAGATGCGAGAAGAGAGAAATCATTACGCGTCCTATTGCCGGTACGCGTCCCCGCGGTCGTAGTGAGGAAAAGGATACAAAACTGGCAGAGGAGCTTCTTAAAGACGAAAAGGAGCGGGCGGAACATATTATGCTTCTGGATTTAGGGCGAAATGATTTAGGGAGGGTAGCGGAGAAAAATACAGTCAGAGTTTCTGAGTTTATGAAGATTGAGCGCTTCTCTGCAGTTATGCACATTGTAAGTGAAGTAAGAGCAAGGCTTGCTAAAGGGAAGACAGCTTTTGATGCCTTGCGGGCTTGTTTCCCGGCCGGGACCGTAAGCGGCGCCCCCAAGATTCGGGCTATGCAGATAATTGAGGAGCTTGAGCCGCAGCCGCGGGGGATTTATGCCGGGTGCATAGGTTATTTTTCTTTCTCGGGCAACATAGATACGGCCATTGTTATCAGAACAATTATCGCCAGGAAAAATGTAGCTTTTGTACAGGCAGGAGCAGGTATAGTCCTGAATTCTAAACCCCGGCGTGAATACTATGAAACTTTCCATAAAGCTAAGGCTTTACTGAAAGCGGTAAGTTTAGCAGAAGGTGCTTAATTTTTTTCTTGATTTTGAATGTTTTTTCGCTAAACTGGTTAAATATTGTGACATAGATGTCAGAGGAAAGATAAGCGGAGGAAAGTATGAGTTTGAGGATAAGATTGCAAAGAGCGGGGAAATCCATTAAGCGCAGACACCATTTTAAAATAGTAGTGATAGAGAGAAGCCGCAAGCGGGATGGTAAATTTGTTGATTCTTTAGGTTATTACGACCCTTCGCAAAATCCGGTTTTGCTTAAAGTTGATGTAGACAAATACCAAGATTGGGTTAAAAAAGGAGCAGAGCCATCTGAAACAGTAGTTTCTCTCTTCAGGAACTATCAGAGAAAGAATAAAAAAGAGGAGAAATAACATGCAAACTCAAACCCCGGGTATAATTGGCATAATGCCTTTGCTGCTGATTTTTATAGTTTTCTACTTTTTAGTAATTATGCCGCAGAAAAAGCAGCAACGTAAACACGCCGAGATGATAAAAAACATTAAAAAAAATGATGAAGTTGTGACCATCGGCGGTATTCATGGTACCGTAGTTAATATTAAAGAAAAAACTTTTGTGATAAGAGTAGACGACAATACTAAGATAGAGATAGATAAAACTGCTGTAGCTTCTGTAGTTTAAAGTGAAACAGCCCCACCGTCTTATAATTGTATCTTTCCTTTTAGTAGCAAGTTTTCTGTTAGTTTACCCTCCCCAGGAGAAAATAAATTTAGGCCTTGATTTGAAGGGCGGTATGCATCTGGTAATGAAGGTGGATACCAGCGGTCTTACTGCTAAAGAAAAAAGAGGTGCCTCGGAGCGGGCTTTGGAGATTATCAGAAACCGTATTGATGAACTGGGAGTGAAAGAACCGGTAATTCAGCCTCAGGGAGAAGATGAGCTTCTCATTCAACTGCCGGGAGTAGTAGACAGAGAGAGGGCTTTAAAGATAATCGGCCAGACGGCCCTTTTAGAATTTAAGCTGGTAGAGGATGATGAAAAAGTTATTGAGGCTAACAAGAAGAAGCCGGATTCTGAGCATATTTGGGCTCCTTATCAGGGTGAAAAGGTTCTTCTTAAGAAAAAAGCTTTAATCACCGGCGCGGATTTAGAAGATGCCCAGGTTGGTTTTGGTTCTTTAGGTATGCCTTATGTAAGCTTGAAGTTTAATGCGCAAGGCAGCAAGAAATTTGCCAAGATTACTGAGGAAAATGTAGGGAGAAGGCTGGCTATAATTTTAGATGGCAAGGTGAAGACGGCGCCGGTAATAAAGGAACCTATTCTTTCTGGTAACGCTCAGATCACGGGTAACTATTCTCTGGAAGAGGCTAATGATTTAAGTTTGGTTTTGCGTTCGGGTGCTTTGCCCTGTCCCCTGCGGGTAGAAGAGGAAAGAACGGTGGGGCCTTTACTGGGAGAAGATTCTATACGAAGAGGAATTAAGGCGACAGTCTTAGGAGTTATAGCGGTAAGCACTTTTATGGTGATATATTATTTTCTCGCCGGTGTGGTAGCAGTATTGGCCTTAGGTTTTAATCTACTTCTTATTTTAGCCGGTCTTTCTTTTTTGCATGCTACACTTACTTTGCCGGGAATTGCCGGTATTATTCTTACTTTAGGTATGGCTGTAGATGCCAATGTGCTGATATATGAAAGGATTAGAGAAGAGCTTTCGTTGGGGAGGCCTTTATCTTTTGCCCTTAAGCTGGGGTATGAAAGGGCTTTTAAGACAATATTTGATTCCAATGTTACTACCTTAATTGCGGCTTTGTGTCTTTTTATTTTCGGCACCGGCCCGATTAAAGGTTTTGGTATAACTTTGAGCTTGGGAATTATAGCCAGTATGTTTACAGCTTTAGTATTTAGCCGCATGATGCTGGAATTCATTGCGAAAAAGAGGCGTTCTAAGAATCTGGCAATGATGACTCTCTTAAAAAATCCCCATTTTGATTTTATTTCCAAGGTAAAATTTTGTTTGTTTGCTTCTACAATTATTATAGCCGTAGGAATATATCTATTTGGCATGCGCGGCCAGAGCATATACGGTATAGATTTTACCGGTGGTCAGATTCAGGAATATAAATTTGACAAAAATATCGACCTGGCTAAAGTGCGCAAGCTTCTCTTGCAGGCTGGATTGAAAGATATTACTCTTTATGATTTTAAGTCGCAGAAGAATACTCTGGGCATAAAAAGTTCCGAAGATACTTTTGCCCAGGTTAAAAGAGTCCTTGATAGCAATTTTGCTCCTTACCATATTTTAAGAATGGAAAAAGTAGGGCCGGTAGTAGGCAGGCTTCTTAAGAAGAAAGCCTGGGGGGCTATTTTCTTTGCCATTATAGGCATTTTATTTTATATTACCTTGAGATTCAAACATTTTGATTTTGCTCTTTCTGCCGTAGTAGCACTTTTCCATGATATACTTATTGCTTTAGGATTTCTGCTTTTCTTCTCTTACCAGATAGACTTATTGATAGTGACGGCTTTATTGACAATTGCCGGTTATTCAATTAATGATACTATTGTTGTTTATGACCGCATTAGAGAGATCTCGCCGCGTCTATACAAGAAGACGCTTTCGGAAGTGATAAATCAAGCTATAAATCAGACACTTTCACGTACGGTAATTACTTCTCTTACTACAATTTTGGTAGTTCTTTGTCTTTATTTTGTCGGTAGCCAGAATCTGAAAGGCTTCTCCTTTGCTCTTTTAGTAGGATTTGTGAGCGGTACTTACTCTTCTATTTATATTGCCTCGCCTCTTGTGATTCTTCTGCGGAGAAAGGGTCGCAAGAAATAAATTTTTATAGCTATGGCTGATTTTAAAAACGAACTCAGCTGGTCTTTTTCGCGTGACCGCATATTTAGAGAATGCCTGCGCCAATATTATTACTATTATTACGCCGCCTGGGGTGGCTGGGAAAGGAATGCTTCTCTCTTATCTCGGAAAGCCTATTTGTTCAAGAATATGAAGAACCTTGATTTGTGGGCAGGGGATGTGTCACATCAGATAATAGAGTGGGTAATTAGAGGGAAGAAGCAGCATACATCAATTTCTCTTTCCGCCGCCTTAGCTAAAGCTGAAAAAATTTTCTATCAAGGTATAGAACAATCAGCCAATCAAATGTGGCGGTATAATATAAAAGGTAGTCTTAATCTCTTTGAGCACTACTACGAAAATAAGTCTCTTAATGATTTAGGAAAGGAAAAGTTTGAAGAAAAAATAGCAAAAAGTATTAAGAGGTTCTATGATTTGGGGATCCTGGAAAAATTAGAAGATGCAGAAGGAGAGGATTATCTTAGTCTGGAAGAATTGAGAAGTTTTTATTATTCCGGTGTTAAGATTTATATTAAGATAGATTTTGCCATAAAAAGAGACGGCCTTGTTTATCTTTATGACTGGAAAACGGGCAGAGAATCTTATCAAGATAGACTCCAGCTTCAGGCTTACGCGTTTTATGCCCAGAAGTCCTGGGGTGTCGAGTATAGCGCCATCAGGCTTTATCCCGTATATCTGACTCAAGACGATTTCTCTCTAAAAGCAATAGCGAATATTTCTCCGCAGGAGTTGACAGACTATATAGACAAAAGTCTGAAAGCGATGAAAGAGAGATTAGTAGATGTAGATAATAACCAGGCAGTGATTGATAACTTTGTCCCCCAAAGGCAGCAATACAGGTGCCGCCATTGTTTTTTTAAAGAATTGTGTTTTTCCCCTTCTTCTCTTTAAACTTAATTTGTGTCTGGAGAGTAGAAATAAAATGACAGAGCGCTTGGTTCTATATGCAGGACAAGATGTTTCTTTGGGAGATGTCGTTGAGACTTTAATTTCTTTCGGCTACCGCCAGGTAAAATCTATTCTGGAAGAAGGAGATTTCAGCCGGCGGGGAGATGTATTGAATGTGTTTGCGGCAGGGTTTGTTTACCCGCTGAGAATTGAGTGGGAGTGGGAAGCAGTCAGAAAGATAGTTAGTTTTGATATAAAAAGCGGTTTTTTTATCGAGAAGCACAATAGCGTTATTATTCTGCCTCTTTTAAGGAAAAAAAGAAAAAGTTTCTCTCTTTCTGAGCCTTTATTGGGGTTTCTGGACATAAAAGAATCGGATTATGTGGTTCATGTTGATTACGGTATTGGTATCTACAGAGGAAGAAAAGAGATTGAGAAAGGAGGCAGGAAGTACGATTTTTTAGAAATAGAATATGCCCGTAAGGAAAAGCTCTATATTCCTCAGGAGAAAGCTTATTTGCTTCAGAAGTATGTAAGTTTAGATAGAGTAAAGCCACCCCTTTCACGTCTTTCAACTTCGGAGTGGAAAAGAACTAAAGAAAGAGTTCAGAAATATGTACGTAAATTTGCCTTAGAGCTGGTGCGGGCGGAAGCCGCACGACGGGTATGGGGAGGATTTAAGTTTTCACCGCAAAGCGATTGGCAAAGGGAATTTGAAGCAAGTTTCCCCTACCAAGAAACAGAAGACCAAAAGAAAGCGTGGCAAGAGGTAAAGAAGGATATGGAGTCACCTTTTCCTATGGATAGACTTATTTGTGGCGATGTAGGTTATGGCAAGACGGAAGTAGCCATGCGAGCCGCTTTTAAGGCTGCTTTAGATTCGAAACAAGTTGCTTTTTTGGTTCCTACTACTATCTTAGCTCAGCAGCATTTTGAAAATTTCCGCCAGAGGATTGAGAAGTTTCCTCTGCGGGTTGAACTATTATGTCGTTTTCGGACGCTGGCGGAGCAGAAAAGAATTGTGGCTGAGATAAGGAAAGGAAAAGTAGATATTGTAATCGGAACGCAGCGATTACTTTCTCCTGATGTGGAATTCAAAGATTTAGGGCTTTTGATAGTAGATGAGGAACAGAAGTTTGGCGTAAAGCAGAAGGAGCATATAAAGCGTCTTAAAATTGGTGTGGATGTACTTACTTTGACAGCTACCCCTATCCCTCGTACTCTTTATATGAGCCTGGGGGGAATAAAGGCCGTATCAATTATAAATACTCCTCCGGCGCAGAGGATGGCAGTTAAGACTTTTGCCGGAGAGTTTAATCCTCAAATTTTGAAGAGGGCAGTTAGGCAAGAAGTTGAGCGGGGAGGACAAATATATATTATAGAGCCTTACATTAAAGACCTCGAGAGGATTAGGAGATTATTAACATCATTCTTTTCCTGGCGTCTTAAAATAGGAGTAGCTCATGGTTCTTTGCCCGCAGCAAGTTTGAAGAAAGTAATGTTAGAATTTATGAGAGGAAAATTAGATTGCTTAATTTCTACGGCTATAGTAGAATCAGGGATAGATATTCCGCAAGCTAATACTTTGGTTGTTGATAGGGCGGAAAATTTTGGTCTGGGTGATTTACACCAATTGAGGGGGCGGGTAGGAAGATTTAACCGCCAGGCCTATGCTTACTTTTTTTTCCGGGAGAGAGAACGTTTGTCGCCGGCAGCGCGGCAGCGTCTGGAGACGATAGAAAAACTATCCTATTTAGGAGCAGGTTTTGATATCGCTATGAAAGATTTGGAGTTGAGGGGTGCGGGTAATATTTTGGGACAACAGCAACATGGTTTTGTGTGGGCCGTAGGCCTGGATTTATACTGCCGCATGCTGAAGGCAGAAATAGAGAGAATGAGGAAGGAATTCAGGGTTTAGAGATGGAGGAGCGGAAATGAATAAGATTTATATTTTTGTAGTCTTAA
>Ga0180301_10002401_pt1 | contig 14706 bp, 11 predicted proteins | sample GuaBasSediGuay16_FD_121797 | JGI IMG/M metagenome (GOLD analysis project Ga0180301, IMG submission 121797) | Subseafloor sediment microbial communities from Guaymas Basin, Gulf of California, Mexico - Guay16, Core 4569-2, 12-15 cm | ecosystem: Environmental > Aquatic > Marine > Hydrothermal...
CATCGCTCAAAGCTTTTTCAAGCTCTTCTTTAATTGTTTTTAAAACTGGCCTAAGCTCTTCTGGTCTTCTTCTCAAATTTTCTGTAGACAGGCCAAAGAGAGTAAGAGAAGGGATTTTGAGCTCTAAACACCAATCCAAAACTTTCTCAACATTCTTTCCTCCCATTGAATAAGCTAGGTCTAAGCTTAAATTTTCTTTCCTTGCCCATCTTCTGTTTCCGTCCAAAATAATCGCTATATGCTTTGGCATTTCTCCATTCTTAACCTGATACTTTAACCACTTTTCGTACAGCTTGTAAATTCCCAGCCTTTCAAGCAATCCTTTAAGCATCCTAACACCAAATTATTCTAGCATTAGTTAATTTTTTAAATTGAACTTATTCTGACTTTCTTTTCAATGAAACTTGCAAAATAATCAATGTCATTTTGACTAATTTTTCTCTCATTGAATCTGAAAAAGTACTTTATGAATGGTATTTTACTGATAATTGAAAATCTCTTTCCTATTTCTGCTATCCCCTTACCTTTTTTCATGTCTTTGAACATAGTTATGTAATAAAGAGGAACAATTGCATTCACATAACCATAAACGATTCCGACGATTATGAGAATACTTAAAAATGTGACGAGGATCACAACTACAGTATACCATTCGCCGATTGGTAATCTCAAAAATATCAATGTGTAGAAAATAGATAATATTAAAGCGATAGTAAAACCAAGAAACCAAATAAAAGCACGGTATCGTAGAATTTCTACACCATAAAAAGATTCGGTAAACCTTTTTTTGAAGTATTTCAATGCCAATAGAATAGAATTTTTTAGTGATAATTTTTCTGAGAAAAATATCACAAATACCCATGCTTTAAATGGTTGTGCAATAAGCCTACTTAATCTTTCTCCTAATAATTTTGTTGCAAAATTATAGGTCATAGAAAAAACTGTTAATTTAATTAAATCGTTGAGACCAAAATCTTTTATTAGCTTGCTTAAACACTGTAAAAATTTTGGATCCTTTCCTTTATCAACTTCTTCCAACATGTAACACTCTGCCCCGAAAATTAAAACACCGAAAAAGAATGGGAGACAAATAATTGAGATAAAAAATATTCCAAGAAAAATTAAACCAAGTATAAATAAAGGCCATCCTAGTGAAGGCATCCTATGTATAAGTCCCCACTCACTCACTAATCCAATCGATGTTACTATAGCATACCCTGTAACGATGAACAAAATAAAGTTTATTACTATATAAAGGACTGAAAAAACTATACTTGGTATTGCAAGGTCAGGATGAGCTTTCAGCTTTTCTAATGAAGAAGTGAGATATTCGGCACCTTTTTGACTACCTAATATGAAAACTATGAGGAAAACTATTATCCAAAAAAATTTTTCAACATACCCTAAAAAAGTAATTTCTCCACTTTGGTATGCAATGATAAGACTGATTAAAAGAAAGATTGAAAAGGATGAATAGATAGCAATTGTGACTGCTTGAATATATGTCTTCAGTTTTGGCACATAATAAATTTCCTTTTCTAATAATAAAATTGCTATTTTAGTGAAGGATGAACTTTTTTCTGGAATCCTTCAAACCAATCTTCTTTATGTTCTCATAGAGTTAAAAGGATGGAGTTAAACTTCAATTACTCTTGAAAAAGTTAATTTTTTCAAACCTTTTTTAGTTAGAAGAAAATCGTTTTCTAGCCTTAGGCCCCCTCTTTTCGTGTAAATCCCTGGCTCAAGGGTAAAAACCATGCCTGGCTTAAATTCCATCTCAAAATCTTTTATCCTCGGCTTTGGAGAAATGGAAGGATAATCGTGTACAGTCAATCCAAGGCCATGCCCCAATCCATGCTTTAACTCAAAACCCTTAGATTTTAAGAATTCTTCACCCTTTTCGTACAATTTCCAGGTTTTCGTCCCAATCTCTATCGAGCTGGTAGCCAACTCATAAGCCTTCTCTAAAGTTTTAACCATTTGCTTCTCTCTTTCGCTTATTCTTCCTACCACAAACGGAACAGTAATGTCAGAACAATAGCCTTTATAAACAACACCAAAATCCACATAGCCTAAGCCTTTTTTGATGAAGCTGCTTGAAGCATAGGGAAAAGGATGGGGAAAGGACGACCTTTTTCCAGAAGCCACAAGAATTTCAAAGGCTAAACCCTCTGCCTTTTCCCTTAAATAATCTCCTAAAATTTCTGCAAGCTCTTTTTCCTTAATTTTCCCTTTGCATGCTCCATTCAAAACCTCTTTTACAATTTTAATGCCAGAATTTGCGATCGATGCCGATTTTTTCAAAAGCTTAATCTCTTCCCTAAACTTGATTGCTCTAAGCTTTGCAATAAAATTCTCTACATCAACAAATCTTGCTCTCATTTTTTTCAAATCCTCAAAAAGCTTTAAAGAAATTGCTGACTCGATTATTCCAACTTTTTTGCACTCAACTCTTTCTTTTATCGCTTTTCCATAGCTCCAATCAAAATTTTTTATGTTTATTATTTCCTCAACATCAGCTTGCTCTCTTGCTCTTTCAAGCTCCAAAGGATGGGTAAACAAAATCCTTTCATTTTTTGTGATTGCTAACAAGCAAGAACCGACAAAGTTTGAAAAATATCTAACATTAACGTCAGGGCTTTTAAAGATTACCAAATCTATTCTATTGGATTCCATAAAATCTCTTAGCTTTTTCAAATTTTTTCTGCCTATAGCTCTCATCTAAACCACAAGTTTACCATTTTCCACTATCAACTTTCCATCAAACCAAACGCTTGGCCTTTTAATTACACCATCCAAGTGAACCTTGCTCTCATTTCTTCCTCCTATCGACTTATTGTCTCCAAAGGCTACATGACAAGTTCCAAAAGCTTTTTCATCGTTCAAAACTTCTCCTATAAGCTTTGCTCTTCTATTCATGCCGATAGAAAACTCGCAAAGAATTTTTGCATTCTTGTCAGCTTTTCTAAGAATCCTTTTTAACTTTCTCGCTTCTTCCTTTCCAGAAATCTTAACTATTTTCCCCCTTTTAACCTCAATTTCTATTGGACTAGAAATTTTACCCACTCCAACCATGCAAGTATCGATAACTACCTTTCCGCTTGCTGAATCTTCTAGAGGAGCAATTCCAACTTCGCCAGCAGGTAAATTGTGCAAGCTTCCTGGCTTGTCTAAGATACCATCGTCTATTTGGACTTTCCTTCTTCCTTTCTCTAAAGCCAAATCGGTTCCAAGCTTCGTTTTTATTTTTATTCTTCTTGCTTTTTCAAAAAGCCTAGCAATTGCTTTGCATTCTTTTGCCAATTCTTTATAATCAACATTCAACGCAGGAAACATCTTTTCATTAATTCCCGGCATGCTGGCAATTCTTGCCCCATACTTCCTAGCTTCTCTAACAGCTTTTGTATGGGTTAAAGAAATGCTCGTAATCGCTAAGATCACGTCTGAAAATTTCATAGCTTCCTTTATTGCTAGAGGAGGTTCTCTTTTCGTTTCTTCCCTTCTTCTAATTTTTGAGGAATAAACTTCGGCTCCCAACTCTTCGCAAGCTTTAAAAAATAGATCGGCTATTTTTTTCTTATCTTCATCATAAATTATCAAAACGTTTTCATTCGGCTTAAGCAAAATTGCATTCTTAATTACGTTCTCTATTACCTTCATACTTTACCAGCTGGCATTCCATTTTTCATTACAAGCCTTCCATCTACGTATAAATTTCCTCCTTTTCCTTTCATAACCTTAATCATGTCTTGATGGCTTGATGCTTTATTCTTTCCTTTATAGACTCCTCTATTATGACCAATAGCAATATGAATAGTTCCGAATATTTTTTCGTCCACTATGGTTTCTCCTATAAACCTGGCTGCAGGATTCGTTCCTATTCCAAGCTCAGCAATCCTATCCTTATCTCCTGTGTTTGCATCCAAAAACTTTTGGAATATTTTTTTCTGAGGTGAATCAAACCAAACAACTCTTCCTCTTTTAAACCTAACCTTTAAATCTTTAACCAAGCCAAAGCCATGGATTGCTACCCAATCAAAAATTATAAAACCGTTTGCCGAGTTTTCTAGAGGAGCACAATAAACTTCCCCGTCAGGTATGTTCAATCCAACGTCTCCTCTTTTCAAATCATTTTCATCTATAATTCCGTCTGCAACCAAAATAGGCCTTCCTTTTATCCTAAAAGTTAAATCCGTTCCATCGTTAGCAGTGATCCTTACTTCATCAGCATTTTCCAAAGCTTTTCTATAATATTCGCACAATTTTTTAACTCTTGGAGAAAAGGTTGCTTTAATAGCGTTAATAAAAACTTTCCTGTATTTTTGCTTGTTGACAAAATATTGTTTTTTTGGTATGGGCCATCCAAAGTAGCACCATCTAACTTTCTTCCTATCTATTATTTCATGAATTTTTTGTGAGGCTAAGGCTCCAGCTTTGACTTTATCTTCCAAACCCTTAATCCAATTTATGTCCTCGTCGCCGCCTAAAAAAATTCTTGCATCATAGGCTCCTGCAAAAAGCTTTGCTGTTAGGGGCAATTCAGCTGCTGTATTGAAAGGGATTAATTCTAAATGTCTTCTCGCTTCTTTCGAGCTGTAGGTTAAATCGGTTACATGAACGCCTTTTTTCCAGCAGGCTTCTTTTATTAGTTGAGCAAGCAATTTGCACTCCTTACTAACTTCAGAGTAGACTAGCCTGACAGTTTCTCCAACTTCTGTTTTAACCAAATATTTTCCATCTTTTTCTATTATTAGGGGACCATAATCAGGATCCTTCAATTTTTCTACGATTCTTAGCTCTTTTTTTGTTAAGTCTTTCCTTGAAAAAGTTTTTAGTTTTAAAATTTTGTCAACAAACTTTCCGAATTTTTTCCTCGCTTTTTCTATTCCAGGATTTGGCTTTCTTCCTATTCTCATAGCTTCAACTGTAAGATTTGCTATTTTTTGGAGTTCTTTTTTAGGGAGCATAATTAATAAAATATTTACTTGAGTATAAAATTTTTGCAAATTAAGAGTTGATGGTATAAGAAGGTAAGCAAGGTATATAGAAAGGTGCTCAAAGCATCGAACTGTCCTACTAGAAAACTATGGAGATCAGGAAATAGACAAGAGCCTGAAGATTAAAAAATTTTTTTATAAATCTCCCTAGGATCTCTTCTTACTTCCCTTCGAAAGCTTTTTTCACTTAAATTATAAAAGTGTCTGATAACCTTAAAGAATTTTTTGAAATCAAACCCGAAATACATAGCTGGGATACCTTTCTCTGCAAGTTCTTCTAAAGAATAGTACTTTTTATTTTTAAGGGTTTCGTAACATTTCTCTTCAAGCAGCTTTGCGTCCCAAAGTCCAAATTCATCCAAAGCTCTGTGAGATGCAGCACTTCCCACTCCTTCTAAAAATAGCAAAGCTATTTCGGTATTTAGAGGTTCAAATTTTTCTCCGGACATTAATTCAAGATATCTTACAATAACATGCGCTACTCCTACTCCTCTCATTCCATTAACATTTTTCTGGAAAAAAGGATTTACGTGAAAATAGTATCTTTTCGCTTCCTCATTAGCCAGACTAGAGAAGCATAAGCTCTTAAGCGATATTCCAAGTTTATTAGCTACAGTTTCATGCATATGCAACCCTCCAAAGATAACCTTCTTTTTCTCTGGGTCAAATGCTGGAGGACCTGAACTAAATTCTATCGAAATCCTCAAGTTTGTATCAAACAATGAGTTGTAGAAATCAATTAGCTTGTGATGTAAATCTAAAAGGTTTTTCTTGTAGTACTTTTTAGCTTCACGAATAGACTTGAAGGTTTTTATCCTTTCCTTCAGTCGTTCCATTGAGTAATAATTAGGAAAAAACTTATTTAAAGCAATTGTAGAAGATTCCTCTAAGGATTATTGAAGTACTTAAAATTTAAAGAACTAGTAAACTCAAAACCTCATTTAAATTTAAAAATATAGCACATTCAGCAAGTTAAGTCAATTAAAAATATCAAAATCCATCCTTCCAAAAAGTTTTGTGTTTTTCCTTTTTTATAATACTCATGCCCCCGGCGGGATTCGAACCCGCGACCTTCGCCTTAGGAGGGCGCCGCTCTATCCAAACTGAGCTACGGGGGCATAATTTTTTTGTTAAAGATTATTTATATTATTAAGCTTCCAAAGATGAAGAGGTGGCATACGGTCTGATCAATGAAGACACACCTCTCATCGGAAAAAGCTTCCTATTTATTTCTTAAATTTCTAATATTAATCATGGTAGTCCCCTTTATAATAGGAATAATCCTTTTGGTAATAGTAGTTTATATTTCCCTAAAAGTTTTGCAGAATGTGGTGGTTGGAGTTGTGCTAATAGCTTTAGTCCTTTTTGCAAGCTATTTAATCTTTGGCTCCATACCAAGCCTGAAAGATATACCGATAATCGGTAGCTATCTAGAAGGTTTTATAAGCAGGTATTTCCCTCCAAAAATTCCAAGCTCTACTGGCGAGATAATAGCAATCGTAAAGAATGTTTTGTATAAGATTGAGATTTTGAGCGTTGAAAGAGATTCTAATAGCAATCTTTTGATAACCGTGGTAAATACTGGCAAGCTTGAAGTTTCTGGCTTTAAAGTTTTCGTCGACGGAAAAGAGGCAAAGATTCTGAATGAACCAAAAGATCCTTTAAAATCGAAGGAAGTTACAGTTTTACAAGTTGATTGGAAAGCAAATTATTCGAAAATTTTGGTTAAAACTTTGCAAGCTTCTGTGAACTATCCTTAATTTTTTATTTCAACCAAAAACCAAAATTTAATTTAAGTGGAAGGATGGACTCATCGAAAAATTTCACTATTTTTTTAATCGTTTCTATCCTTCTATTCACTTTTATAGGAAAAGGTCTAACCTCCTCTCCAGCCCAAGAATTTAACATTACTCCAGACTTGCTTTTAATCAACTGGACTTACGGCTATACAGGCAATCTAACCGTAACTTCTAACGTTAACTATAACTTTTCTGTGAAAGTAGATAATTCAACCTCATATTTTCTCTTCTTCAACTACACTAATCTGAGTAGACCTTCTACTTGTAGTATAACAGAAATTAGCGATACCTCTTATTGTGTATGGTTTTTAGTTGTTAATGAAACAGGATATTACAATAACTTTGGGGAACTAACAATTGAGCATAATTCAACCAATTTTACTATAGTTATAAATTCAACAGGACATCCTCCTGGAAGATACAGAGGCTTTATAATTATAACCAATACTTCTTCCGAGAACGCTTCTTTAGAGACGATTCTAGACATAGAAGTTAAGCCAGACCAAAATGGAATAGGCCAGTTTGAAGGAATTCTTCCAGCCAACTCAACTCAATACCATTCCTTTTTCTTCAACACATCTTCTATAGAAAATGCCACTTCTATTAAAGTAAATTTAACTTCATCGTCTAATCTTCATATCTTCCTCTTTGGAAATGGGCTAAAAGGAAAGTCTATAAGTAATTCTTTAACAAAAAATATATTCTATCAACATCTTACTCCCCTAGAATTTTGGGAAATAAGGATTTATGGAAATGAAAGTAATGGAATAGAATATTCTGGAGATATAATATTTTCGACGCTCAACTCAAGTATTTCAGCTTTAAACTACGGTACTGTCAATACTAGTAACAAAACTAGAATGCAATTCAATTTAACTAATGTAGGAAATTTAATCCATCAAAACGTTAGTCAAAACCTAGTACTTTACTTGGTAAGGAGATTTAACGCTTCCGAACCTAGAAATTTTAGCTTTCTAGTTCCCGATGAATTTATTGCATCGAAGATAATCGCAAAATTGGTTTGGAAAGGGGATACAAATTATTCTTTAGTTCTTCGTAGTCCGAGCGATACAATATTTCAATCCTTGAATAAGCATACTTATGCAAAAGCTGTTGGTGCTGAAAAAGAGGAATTTATAGAAGCTCCTGTAGAAAAGGGATATTGGAAAGCTGAGGTAAAAAATTATTCACAACCTTCAGAGTATAATTTAACAATTTACATTCAACTTAAAAATGTAAGTAAATGGATAAAGACGAATTATTCGAGCTTTACCTTCAATAAAAGGGGGGAAGTAAATTCAAGTGTTTTAATAGAAGTTAACTTTACAGCTCAAGAGAATTCGCTCAATGGAAATTATGAAGGTTATCTAGAATATCTTGATGTGAGAGGCAGTGGAATAAGAATACCTATCAAGTTTAATTTAACCGCACCTCTTCTGATAGTAAACAACACAATTAATTCTAGCACCATAAAAATAACCGAGAACATAAATGCGAACCTGACTAAAGTCCTAGACGTTCCTATTAAAAACGAGGGAAATTACGACCTTACTAACCTTACGTTTTTAAGTTCTAATTTCCTAAATTGCTCTTCTGATCCAACCAAATTCATAAGGATATCTGAGCTAGAAGTTCCTTCTAACTTAAGCACTAACGAAACTTCTTCCATTAATATTACCCTTCAAATAAGAACAAACGAAACTAACGATAGAGTTTGCATTTATAAGGGTTGGGTTTTCATTTCAACTAATGAAAGCGAATATCCCGCAATCCCTTACAAAGCGTTTAATTTAACCTTAGAAATTAATCTTACAGACAGAATAATTGCAAATGTTACTGGGATTGAAACTGCAGATGGTGATAACTGGGTTAACTTTACTTCTTCACCAGAGGATGTAATTGTTAAATACTTAAACCTTTTTTACATAAATGGAACTCAAATAAAAGGAAATTTGGTCTATTTTGAAAATTTAACTGAAGTTAGGTTGAGACATAAAAATTTAACTAGCTATTACGTACCAAGAGTAGGTAATTTGAATACAACTAATTATTCTAGTTTTGAAGATCATCTCAATTCTGGAAACTATATTTTTAACTTTACAGTTCCTGAGAATGAACTAGGTGGAATTTATCAAGTTCTGGTTGGGATAAAAACTTCTGATGGAAAGCTTGAAGGAACAGCAGATAATGGAGAATTAATAATAAATAACACAGCGCTTCACTTACAACCAAGCGATTGTAGTAGTATATCTATGAGAGTTGGAGAATCAAGAACTTGTGGAGTGAAGGTTAGGAATTACGGACCTTTAAAAGCAACTACTGCAAATTTGGAATTTATAACAAGCTGTTCGCATATTTCAGTAAATACCTCTGCATATAATGGATTAGGAATAGATGGCTTTGATTATGAGGGAAGAGTATTTGGCTTTAAGATTACAGGCGTAAGCAACGGCACTTGCGATGCATGGATAAATATAACGAATGCAAAATGGTACGAGGATTCAGCAATACACTTAACTATCAGCGTTACCCCCCAACCTTCTGAAGAAGAAGAGAAAAACGTAACCTACACCCTTCCAACCTTCGTCGTAGACTTGAATTTTACCAGAGCAGAAAACTTGATTACCATAGAACAAAATTCAACAAATTCCACTATTGTTATAGTTAAAAATACTGGCAACATAACCGCAGAAGTTAACTTTTCTATAGAAGGAATTAATTCAACCTGGTTCTCGGTTAATTCGAGCAATGCAACCCTTAGAGTTGGAAAAGAAGCAGCATTTCTCGTTAATTTCTCCATAGGAAAAGAAAAAATGGAAGATTACGCTGGCAAATTTAAGGTAGTAGGTAAGAATAGCCTATGGAATTTAGAGAAAACTATTACTTCAGATTTTACTCTAAGAGTTTTACCTTCTGAGGAAACGAAAAAGTGGATAAACGAAACCTTGGCTTCCTTAAATCAGAACGTAAGCTTATTCGCAAGCCAAATAAGCGAGCTAAAGAAAAGGAATTATAATACAACCCTGGCTGAAGTTTTGCTTTTAGAGCTGATAAAAGAAATAGAAGAAGTTGAAAATTATACGAAAAAAGGAGATTATAGGACTGCTTACTATCTACTGGATGATCTAATAAGTTTAGCTGAGAAGGTTGCTAATGAAATTAAAAATGCAAAGCAAATCATTCAGCAAAAAGAGGAAGAGGAAAAAGCGAGGTTTCAGTTTACTACGATTTTGATCGTCAGCGGGGCTGGAGCTGCAGTAGTTTTGGTTTACCTCTTCTGGCCTGTAAAACCAAAGAAATTCTATGTTTTGAAACCAACCAAACCCATTAAAAGAATTGAAATATGGAAAAGGTTAAAAGAAAGGTGGGACAAGATTTTTGAAGTTAAAACTAAAAAGGCTAAGAGGAAGAAAAGATGAAAGAAAAATTGTATGCATTAATTCCAAATGTCCTAATCTTCTTTGGAATTCTTTCTTTGTTTTATTCTGGCTTAACCTTTGAAAAAGCGATAAGACTAGAAAGTGAAATTTTCTCAACATTTTTAAAAAATTTAACCGAAATCGATTTCTTTTTTGCATTCTTCGAAGCTCTAAAAGCGATATTCCAAGAAATAATCATACCCTTACTTCCATTTTTGCTTTTAACCATGCTTGGATTTTCTCTAGCTTTTTTAACAAGAGATATAGAATTTCCTGTTTTCATGCTTTTTCAAGCAATCTTTTTTGCAGTCCTACTTTTCCTCAATCTTTCTTTAATAACCATCTTCATCTATTTAGGAATAATAGCTGCGAGCCTTTCCTTAAAAAATTTTGAGAAAAGAGAAATTAATTTTTCCTCAGGATCTTCCTTAATCCAAAGCTGCATGAAATGGCTTGCTGTCTTTCTCTCAATAGGCTTTTTCCTAAGTTTGCAACTAAACCTCCAAAATTATTATAAGACTATACATCAAGCAAACATGGATTTCATAAAAATGTTTGTGCCTGATATCAATAGCTTCATTAGAGCACAAACTTCTCAAGCGTCTCAATTTATAAACGAAACTACCGAGGGAATAAAAAATGCTTTGAGTGATGCTTATTCAAAGCTAGATGTTCAACAGAGAGAAGCTTGTGGAATCATGTACACTGCTCTAGTAAGTGCTATAGATGAATATAAAACTGAAGCGAATAAAAAAGTTTATCAGGAAATTGAGGATGCGGATAAAAAAGTTGAGGAGTATGTAGAGCAAATCGTTCCTTTTGACCAAATAGTTAAAATAACCCCTCTTATTCTATCAATTCTCTTATTCACACTCTTAGAAATCCTTAAGCCATTGCTTGCTTTGTTATTCGGAATACTCTTTTCTCTTGCTGGAAAAATAAAGTCTAAATAGTTCTTTTCAAAGTTTCTGAAAACAACTCATAGACTGGCAAAGTAATCTTTGATTTAAAAGTTGGCTCGAGCTGAGAAATTTCTTGAAAATTGCTTGCTTTCATAACTTTTTCTATCAAATCTTTTGCACTAGCTATGACTTCGCTCGCAAGCTTTAGGTCTACTTTCATGTATCTGGAAGAAACTAACCCAATTATCTTGTCCAGATTGCTTATTATCACGGTTTTGTATCCGTCGAAAAACTTTTTTTCCGTTAAAAAAGAGTTTAGGTCTCTCTTGATTCGCATCAAATTTTCGCTAAGCTTCTCTTCCTTAAGTCTTAAAATTAGATTATCGCAAAAGCTTGATTGAAATTTTTTTGCATCAAAAAGCTCTTGAGTAGCTAAGCATAAGCTTATTGGAGTTAAATCGTGTATCGTAAGCATGGTCTCACTAATTTAAATGTAATTTAAGAATAAAAATTTGTTATTATAAGTAACAGGCGATTAAAATGGAAAAAATAAGGAGTCCAATAGTTGTTACGGTAGGCCATATAGACCATGGTAAGACTACTTTGCTCGATGCGGTAAGAGGTACTGCAGTTACTAGGAGCGAGCCAGGAGAAATAACGCAGCACGTAGGGGCAAGCTATGTGCCAGCAGAAACCATAAGAAAAATTTGTGCTGATTTGATTGAGAAATTAAAAATTAAATTAACTGTTCCTGGCTTACTTTTTGTCGACACACCAGGTCATGCTGCTTTTGTAACTTTAAGGAAAAGGGGCGGGGCAGTTTCTGACCTAGCAATTTTAGTTATAGACATAAACGAAGGATTTAAGGAGCAAACTGATGAAAGTTTGAAAATTTTGAAAGAATATAAAACTCCATTTGTGGTTGCTGCGACTAAGATAGATAGGATTACTGGTTGGAGACCTCTCGAAAATGCCTGCTTTATGGACAGCTTTAATCGACAATCTGAACTAGCAAGAGAAGAGTTAGAAAAATTGCTTTATCGTTTAGTTTCTCAGCTTGCGGAAAGAGGTTTTGATTCTGAGAGATTCGATAGGGTTGAAGATTTTACGAAGCAGGTTGCAATAATTCCTTGCTCCGGAAAAACTGGAGAGGGCATTCCAGAGCTTCTAGCAATCTTATGCGGTTTAGCCCAGCAGTTTTTAAAAGACAGACTAAAAGTTTCAGAAATTGGAAGAGGAACTATTCTAGAGGTTAAAGAGGTTAGAGGATTTGGCTTAACCATAGACGTTATTCTGTACGATGGAAGTGCAAGGAAAGGGGATTATTTGGTAATAGGAGGGAAAGAACCAGTAGTAACCAAGGTTAAAGCTTTGCTCATCCCAAGACCTCTGCAAGAACTGAGGGTTGAAAAACAGTTTGAACACATAGAAGAGATTCATGCAGCCGCTGGAATTAAAATTGCTGCCCCTAATTTAGAGAACGTGATTGCAGGCTCACCAATAATTTTTGTAAAGAGCGAGAAAGATGTAGAGAGAGCGAAAGCTTTGGTCCAAGCAGAAATCGAGGAAGTAGAGTTTAGCAAAGAGATTAATGGCGTGATAGTAAAAGCTGATACTTTGGGCAGTTTAGAAGCCTTGATTAAACTTTTAAGCGAGGAAAACATTCCCATAAGAAAAGCTGAAGTGGGTAATGTTAAGAAAGATGATGTAATAGAGGCGAGCAACGTTTCAGACAATTTAAGAAAAGTTATCCTTGCCTTTAACGTTAAAGTTTTGGAAGATGCGAAAACTTTAGCAAAAGATTTGAAGATAGAAATTTTCCAGAACAACATAATCTATCGGTTGATAGAAGATTACAAGGAGTGGTGCTTTAAAAGAAAAGAGAGGGAAATTCAAGAAAAACTAGAAAAACTGACATGGCCAGCAAAGATCAAGCTATTACCGGGTTTTGTTTTCCGAGCCTCTAAACCAGCGATAGTAGGGGTTGAAGTTCTAGCCGGAAGGATTAAGCCAAAGGTTTGGCTTCTAAGAAAAGATGGGAAGGAAGTTGGAAGTATAAAGGAGATTCAGAAAGAAGGTAAGAATATTCCAGAAGCTAAGGCTGGAGATAAGGTTGCTATTAGCATGGAAGAACCAACCATAGGAAGGCAGATTAAAGAAGGCGATATGCTTTGGGTGAACGTTCCCGAAAAGGATTTGCAAACCCTACTAGCGGAATTTAGGGATAAGTTAACCGAAGCTGACATGAGAGTTATCGAAGAATTGAGGAAGATTAAATCTAAGAGCTAGCTTTAATAAGCTTCAAATTTCCTAAAAAAGTTCCATCCAGCAAATAAATCTTAGCTTTGTCCAGTTCGACAAAATTTTTTGAAATTAATGGACCTGCAAGCTCACTTTCTTCTAGCTTGTTCAAAGCTATTCCACCTACTAGTTTATTGAATGAAGGGAGAATTATGAGCTCTAGCCTTCCAGTTTTTTTCGTCTTATATTTTTCCCTAATCAAACCTTTGTTCAGTCTCGTTCTTACCCAAACTTGCTCTACAGCTCTATACCCTAAGGAATCTCTTATTTCAATGACTGGATGGATATGGCCCATGAGCAAGTAATCGCACTCCATTAACTTTTTAGATGGCCATGCATGACCATGAAAAAAGCCATATTTACCGATTTTAAAACCTCTTGAAGAATAGATTCTGACTCCTTTTGGAAGGATTCTTTCGAGAAAAGAATCATGATTCCCCTTGCAGCAAACTATTTTCACTCTTTCGATTAAGCGAGAAAAAAGTTTTGGAATTTCCCTTTCTTCTCTATAGCTTATCCCAGGAACTTCATGCTTTACATCGCCTAAAATTACTAAAACTTTTGCCCGAGTTTTTTCTAGAAGCTCATCTATTGTTTTCCCAAATTTTTCTGCTTGAGGCGGGATAACGATTCCTGACTTGAATAGCTCATGCTCCAGACCCAAATGCAAATCAGCAATCGCTAAAATTTTTTCTTTTTTGATGAATAGAGCTGGATAATTTTCCAAAAATCTTATCATGGAATCAAATAAATTTTTATTTCCCAACGTTAAATCTTATTCTATGCAAGAAATAGGGGTAGTAATTTCAAGTCCTGAAGGCCCGACGAGCGATAAATTTTCTTTCGTCATCAAGGATGAAAAAGAAATTCCTGTAAGGAAAGGGCAGTTTGTACAACTGGAGACGCCTGAAGGGCTTTTGATAGCCAGAGTTTCAGAAATAATTAAAACCAATCGATACTTCATGAGGGCTGAGTCTGTTAGAGAGTACGAAAGAACGGGCAGAAATCTTTTTGATATCTTTCCCATAGATAGGTGGGAGTATTTGGTAGCGAAAGCAATTCCTCTAGGGATTTTTTCCGATGGGATGCACAGGAGAGTAAGCTTTCCTCCATCGCCAGGACAAAAAGTTTTCAAGATTAGCGAAAAAACTTTAGCTCAATTTTTGGGATTGGATGAAGAGAAAGGATTGAACATTGGAAAAGTAGAGTTTCACGAAATCGATTCAAAGTTAAACTTAACTAAACTCTTTCAAAAGCATTGCTGCATCCTTTCTCAAACAGGGTTTGG
>Ga0180301_10002402_pt1 | contig 14699 bp, 18 predicted proteins | sample GuaBasSediGuay16_FD_121797 | JGI IMG/M metagenome (GOLD analysis project Ga0180301, IMG submission 121797) | Subseafloor sediment microbial communities from Guaymas Basin, Gulf of California, Mexico - Guay16, Core 4569-2, 12-15 cm | ecosystem: Environmental > Aquatic > Marine > Hydrothermal...
AAAGATCACTTGATAACTGTCAGAAATTCTCAAAACTTAAGAATCGAGTTTTTGTCAGTTTTATTTGGAATGGATATTTAATAAGAAATCCACTTAATTACACTTTTTTTGAAGGAGTAATAGATTTTTATGCCTGTTAGCCATGAGATTTTTGCATTCTATGAAAATTTGTACTTTTTTTTGTTTTTTATTTGACAAAAGTTTAATTAAGTTTTTTTGAATTACGTCTGATAACCAAAATTTACAGGTAGAATGGAAATTGTCTAATAATGGACCTAAACCTTTTTCAAAAGTAATTATCATTTCAATTGGATTTATGACAGTAATGACAATTGGGATTTTTGTCGTGATGAGTACTTGGGTACAAAATTGTTCTAGTAGATATTCGGAAACGGTTGAAATCCTTAATAATTTTGCAGATCTGGCAGAGAATGATATTCAGGCGATTCTTTCAGAAGATGGGACTAAATACGGGACAGCTTACACGTATTTACAAGATTTGTATATTCTAAATGATCAATATCAATCTATGAAACAATACAACCAAACGCATCCTGGAAATTATACGCAACAAGATTTTGATGATGTGGCGATAGAATTTACCTCAAAGATGAGATCTTTAATTTTTGTTGTCCAGAGCACGTGGGTGTATAAATATGGTGTTCAACAATTAAATGTAGACGTAGCAAATAATTATACTTACAGAGGAGAAGAGTATTTTTTCATAATTAACAAATGGTATAAAACGTTCAGTCCTTATGAAGAAATCGATAGCGATTTAAAAAAATACGTAAATACTTCATTTTTCCAATCAGGAGATATTCTAGAACTTCCAGAGATAAAATTTGATAAATGGACTTATTATTTATACAATAACTTATCAATTTTAGAGTTTATAGGCACTAATAATGCAATTAATTTCCTTAATTCCCATTTAGGAGATATTAATTTAATTTTAGTCAATCTTTCTCTCAGTGTTACATCAGACTATATTAATGGATACGTGTATTTAAGCGAAAGAACGGCAGGAATTATTCAAGATTATAATAATACACTAATTACCTTAGCTCTAGCAGGTGTGCTCCTAGGATTTTCAGCTTCCTTTGATAATAAGAAATATCGAAAAATTACAATGATTCTTGGGTTAATTACCTTATTTCTCTCCATTATATACTTTATATCCGCATCAGGCACCTTGAGTTCTTTTGCGGATTTCGAAGCTACACAAATTTTGAAATCTATTGAATTTCAATTCTATTGAAACAATTCTATCTCTATTATTCCCTTTTTTTAGGTTATGTTCTTCCCTTTGTGTGAATTATTCCCAATAATTGTGAAAAATAACCTGTGAATTATATTCTTAGTCAAGTAAAAAGTACAATGAGTTTTTTACAGAGCTTTTTTAAGAATTATCGAATAATTGGGCGTTTTTGAAAGATGGTGAAAATAGTTGTTTTAAATAGGTGGTATTCAAAGTTGGGGGGGACAATTTTTTCAATTTTAGCCAGTAAATTAGATGTAACTTTCTCATCCGTGAAATCTGGATGATTTTCGAGGTTTGGGTCGAATTTATGGAGGAAGATGGAGAAATCAACATTATACTCTTGTTTTTGGAGCTCATTAATTATTAACTGGAGATATTGGAGGGCTATATCATATCGTTCAGTATCTTGCACATCAATGACGAAAATTATCTTATCTACACCACTAAAATATTCATTAAACCGTTGGAGATAGGATTTTCGGTACTGTTCTTGTCCTCCAAAATCCCAAATATTAAAAATGGTTCCATGATCTTCAAAATTTACAATATTCAAGCCTCGAGTGGGTCTTAGAGAATAATATGACATTAAGTTTGTGTCTCTTTGTAAGCTAAGGAGGATAGAGGTTTTTCCGCTATTATCTAACCCCATAATCAAAATTTTTTTGGCCTTTGCGCCTATATCTGCACCACTCAAAATGCGTCCCTTATTCAAGAAAGTCAACTATTCTAACCTTTAATGAAGCGTATCCAGTATATCGAAGGTGGTTAAATTTTCGATTTTATCCTTCGTTGTATTTAAAATATAAGAATTAAGAACGGAAAGAACCTCAAAAATTTGAGGATTTTTTATGCTATAAATTTTTTTCACACCTTCTCGGCGAACGTTTAAGATATCTGCATTGGTTAAAATTTTCAATTGTTGAGAAATAGTCGATTGGCTTTTATTTAGAGCGGTTTGAATATGATTAGCTGAGTTTTCGCCATTTTTGAGAAAATTTATAATCTTAAGGCGGGTGGAATCTGCTAATACTTTTAAAAAATTTACCAGTGGTTCAATTAACTCTTCCATTTTATAATCACTACGTATTTTGAAAATTTTTAACGTTCAAGGTGTTATATAGAAATGTTTAAATAGAGGTATATTAATATATCGTTATATTGTAATATCGTTATATAACGGTATATCGATATTTAAAAATTAATTAAGAAATGTATTACCCCAATAAAGGTAAAAAGGCGATATTGAGTGAAGGTAGAATTAAAAATTGAAGATAAAAAATCGGTTACAAGTAAATTTGAGGAAGATTTTGATAAATCTGCAGAAAATATAAATTTTCAAGGTGGATTTTGCCAGAAACGCGAAATAATGAAATTGCCGCCATCTGCGAAATTTATCTTATATCTCTTAAAATTAAAAGGTCCCATGAATCGAAAGGGAATCATTGAGGAAACAATGATGCCTGATCGGACAGTCGGATTTGCATTAAAAAAGTTATTAGAAAAAAATTTAATTCAAAAAATAGATTCCGACATTTCGTTAAATAATACACCAGGACGGAAGCGGAAGCATCAGAGACAGGATGGGCGTATCACAAATTATGACCTCGTCTCAACTGCATTATCATACGAAATGGCAAGAACCTAAATTCTAGCCGTTCTTTTTTTTATTCTCAGAATTTAGAGATAGGGTTTTATGAGATCTATAGAAAATAAAGAGAATCCACTTAAAATTAGAAGTTATGAAAAAATTTGGGTCCCGATTATAGCAGATAATTCTGATTGGCACTATATAGACTGGATGGAAGCTATTTTTTGGGTTAAAAAATTGATTAGGGAGATTCATTGAATCTAAAGAAATAATTATGTAATTCTTGTTTTCCCCTTCCTTTAGAATAAAATGCATGAAATTTAGAAATTTCATTAATTGATTGGATAAAGCGTCTAAACTTATTCAAAATAGTAGATTAACTGCCATAATAATTAAATAATATCCTTTTCAACTAATTTTATGTAAATTAGGAAATACTCAACCTTATTCTCAGTAAGTTAGGTTGTAAGAAGTGACAGACATTAAAAGCGATCTTGTCAAAGGGATTGTTTATTCTCAGTTTCATACGAAACTAGGACCAGTTGCTGTTGCATGGATTCCACATAATTTATCTATTGAGATGAGAGACCTCGTTAGTTTAAAATCAATTAATATTTTGACAGGAGAGAAAGGTTCGGTTCCTGAAACTGTTGCAATTATCCCATTCCCTTCTTTTAATTTAAAAGGGATGGTGAAATGTATAGAAATTAAAGATGAAAAATATAGGGGGGGCGCGAAAGATAGTGCAATTACGATTCTTTTTGATGAAATTAATGATCTCATTTATTACAAGTATATGGATAATTTTAAGAAAATTTTTAATGAATTAACAGCAAGGATTCTTGAATTAGAGGAAAATGGCGCGAGTAAGCAGACGATTGAGGAAGAATTAGAGAAATTTTATGGCATTTTAATCGATACATTAAATGATTTGTGTGCAGCAGAACTGAGTTGTACTGAAGGAGAGGAATTTCCCATAGACATAGGGAAACCAAAACAGGCATTGCGAGAATATCGATATAAGATAATAGTAGTAGGGGATTCTGCTGTTGGTAAAACCTCACTAATATTGCGATTTACAGATCGCGCATTCCGTCGCACATATCTCCCGACGTTAGGAGTGAACATCTCGGAGAAGCAGATTACGATTAATGGAGCAGTCATTCAATTCATAATTTGGGATATAGCAGGTCAGGCTAAGTTTAAGAAAATGAGAAAACACTTTTATGCAGGAGCAGATGGACAATTACTTGTATTTGATCTTACACGCAAAGAAACATTTAAGAACATAGTTAAATGGTTTGAAGATATAAGATCATTTCATGGAGACTTAATCGGGCTGATTTTAGGAAATAAAAACGATTTAATTGATTTGCGGGAAGTAGAGGATGCTGAGGGGTTAAAACTTGCAAATGAACTACAGCTAGAATATATTGAAACTTCAGCACTAACTGGGGAGAATGTAGATAAAGTTTTTAATAAATTAGGGGAACTTTTAATGAAGATAAGGAAAAAAAGAATTAAGAAATAGTTAAAATCAAAAATAAAATGGATTATTTCATGCACAGATAGTTAAAAGAAAACTGGGGAAAGAAATCTCAATTCAATCAACTAATATTCCATTTTCTTCAAATAATTCTTCAAATAATTTAAAATAGGATAAGATTGATAATGCTTGATGTACATTGAATTGCGAAGAATTTACATTCATAAAGTGGATTAAGATTGATTTACGAAGTGTATATAATCGATTTCAATAGCGGAATGCCCTACATTGATAAGACTTATCGAAAAATACATTTGGGTGTTCATAACAATTTAGTGAGCGGATTATTACACGTCGTCTTTACGATGTTTGATAAAGAAATGGAAATCGGGAACCTAAAATCTATTGAAACGCAAGACTATAAATTAATATATTTAAGACGAGAAGAACTTTTGTATGTTACGCTAGCCGATATTAAATTAGAGGAAAAGAAAATATATGCAATGCTGAATCAACTCGCATTAGCCTTCCAGGAGGATTATAATAGAGAAACCTTATCTGCCTGGTCAAATGATATTACAATCTTCTATCCCTTTGTCTCAAAGATGGACACAATAGTTACTAACACCATTGCTGAAATTTTTTTCGAGCAATACCCCTCGAATATTGTTACCCTTACCAATTATATCAATGAAAATTATACCCTAGAATATCAAGAAGCAATTGGAAAAAGGCTAGCTGAGAAAATTTTAGCGGAACGTTTTTCTAATGTGGCGAAAAAAAGGAATTTAAAAAGAGAATTATCAAAATTTACAGTTGTAAAAGAATTAACTGATAATTATGTTAAATTAAAAGTTTGCCCTTTTTGCCGAAAGAAGCATTCTACTGAGCCAATCTGCAATTTTGTGACAGGATTCATTCAAGGCATGCTTAAATCAGATAATTGGGTAGAAAGCACATGTGTAGGACGTGGAGATGCCGCTTGTTCATTTGTTAAAAAGAACTAATCTTTTCGTGAAAAATGGAAACCCTTTTCTTTTATTAACCGATAAAAATTACTTAATAAAAATCTGAAATAAAAAAGAGGGTCTATATTTTATGTTTCTATTCGAGTTTAATTGGCCACCTGATCTAAAAGATATTCCAACGTTCTCAATTGAAGTTAGTATCTTCATAGTCGGATGCATAGCTGGTATAATTGGAGTATTTATTTGGAAAAATCATCGTATTCTCGCGAGGAAAGGATTGCCCGAGTGTGTTATAGGATTTTTCGTTTTTGCTTTTCATTCTTTGTTCGATGCATTAGATACGATATGTGAAAATGCTCCTCTTAAGGAAAACCTAGATTTAATGGATTCCCTTTATTCTATTGTTGGATTAATTTTAATTGCGATTGGAATCTTACGCATTTCCATTTATGGTGCAAAGATTTGGAGGGAATTGTGAGAAAAGAAGGTGAAATGTATGTGGGAAGTAGAAATAGTTTTTCTCAGCATTTTATTAGTAGGGCTGAATATTGCATTTGCTATAGGGTTAATAAAGCATAAAATTTCTGGAATTATTTTATATATAGCTGGGTTGGTTGATACGATTATTATAGTGCTTCTACTGACATATTTTAATGTAGGATCATTTATTTATGCGTATGAGCCTTATTCACCCTTGAACCCAGTGGATGTTGGTTTAGAATGTGCCGAATTGGCTGCTTTTATCGTGGTCTTTTGCGTATCTTTCGTTGCACGAGCAAAATATCCCGTGATCGGAGGAAAGGGGTGGAATATCTTATTATTAGCCGTAACTTTAGGTTCTATTGGTATGTTCTTTGATATATATGGCGAATTTCTGAACTTTACGAGCCAATTTTTTCCGCTATATAAATTAATAACAGGTGCTTTTCAAATCGCAGGTATCATTGTGTTAGCTATCGCATTTTTCATGTTCTATAAGTTTAGTGAAATTTTATTCACTCCATCCCCCGAAAACGAATAAGAAAAAATTTGATACCAAAAAAGCTTTAAAATACGAAAAGATAAATCAGAAACTCTGTCGATAATCTAGAGATAAGGATATTTATTTTACCATTTGAAAATTATTATATTCTGTTTAGAAGATGAATTGTGTAAATAGAATTAAAGATAGATTTTGATGGATGGTAGATTGAGTTATGAAGAAGCTGAAGATTGTTGTCCTGCCTGGTGATGGAATTGGTCCCGAAGTTATTAGAGAAGCGATAAAAGTATTAAAAGTTGTAGAGGAGAAGATTTCAGTAGATTTTGAATTAATTGAGTTTCCATGTGGGGGGCAATATTGGTTAAAAACAGGAAAGAAGGAGGAATGGCCGCCAGAAGCATTTCCAACTTGTAAGAATGAGGCAGATGCTATTTTACTTGGAGCCATTGGATGGACATATCCCGATACAGGTGAGACGGTTCGGTATCCAGATGGAAGAATGGTCGGATTAGATACATTATTTGGATTGCGATTTGGACTTGACCTTTACGCAAATATTCGCCCAACTAAATTATATGAGGGGGTTCCACATAAAATTTCTGGGGAATTTCGACAAGTATGGGAGCCAAAGAATGTAGATTTTGTAATTATTCGGGAAAATACGGAGGGATTATATTGTGATACTCATGGAGGATTACATCGGGGGGGAATTACAGAGGTAGCTACCGATACACGACTGATTACGAAAAAAGGTGCAGAACGCGTTATTAGATTTGCCTTCGAATATTGTAAGCGTCGTAATAAAGGAGCTCCTAAAGATGGAAAACTCCGAGTAACTTGCGTTGATAAAAGTAATGTTACGGCGGGATGTGCGCTCTTCAGACATACATATCAAAACATAAAGAAAGAGTATCCAGATATAGAAGAGGATTATGCGTTCATTGATGCATTTACCCAATGGATTGTACGTACTCCAGAATGGTATGATGTGGCAGTTGTCCCGAATATGTTTGGTGATATTGCGACCGATTTAGCAGCAGTCCTTCAAGGCGGTATGGGAATGGCTGCATCAGGAAATGTTGGAGATCGTCATGGGATGTTTGAACCGATCCACGGTTCTGCCCCCCGCCATGCAGGGAAAAATGAAATAAATCCGATAGCGGCTATTCTTTCCGTTCAAATGATGTTAGATTGGTTATCGATGAAACATGGAAAAAAACTCAAAGAAGGTGCCACTTTAATTGAGCGCGCCATAGCTCTTCTTCTAAAAGAGGGGAAAGTTAAGACATATGACATTGGAGGAATATCAAAAACTAGTGAAATAGGCGACGCCATAGTTTCTATTATTAAAAATTTAGATTAGCAAAGATTTTACAATATAAATCCGCATTTAATGTTAAACAAAGAAAAAAATTCAAAAATATTATCGAACCTTTCTTTTTTATTGAAAAAGGATTATCAGAAGGAGAACAAGAGATTTTAACTTTTGATTCAGTTAAAAGTCTCTTATACTCCTCTGTAAGAGCCTTTTATGGCTCTTTACTGTAGTTTGAGTTCATGATGCTCAGTCTTCTTCTCTGTTTTATGCGCTTTTCGCCTTTTGAATTTTGGATGCAACTCCAGAAATTCTATATCCCTATTAAATTTTCACTGATCTCTTATTGAAAAGGATATAAAAATGTATCACTGATACATTTTCTTCAATATTCCTGTGAATTTTAGTGAAAAAATAGTAATCATATTATGGATAATAGACGAAGATTATAATTAAATTATTTTTTTAATATGCAGAGTGGTTAGATTCATTTGTCTAAAGGATTGTTAACTCCTTAAAAAAATTATTTAAGAAATTTGGGAATAGTTAATTGGATAAATTATTCAATTCGAGTTTATATTTAGCCACAATACGATTTAGACCGTTGATCATGGCTAGAACGCTTGACATCACGATATCTTCATGAGTTGCTCGCGCATCAACTAGGAATCCTCGCGGATCTTCGAGACGAACGCGGACATGACCTAGAGCATCAGTCCCTCCAGTTATTGCTTCCAAATTATATTCAGCAAGTTTGACTTCCCCAATTTTATTAAAGTATCTGGTGAAAGCTTTAGAGAGTGCGTTGCAAGCGGCATCAACAGGGCCGACCCCAATCGCGGACGCGATATGCTCGCTCCATTCATCCTCATGTTTAATTTTCAATCGGACCGTTGCCGTGGGGGTCACATTCATCCCACAGACGACCGTTAATTCTTCGAGTTCAATAGACTTCTCCATTTCGGGAATGGTGCCTAGGACTGCTTGGGCAATAGCAAGTAGGTCTTGATCGGTAATTTGTTTTCCTTTATCACCCAGCACCTTAATTCGATTCTTTATCTCTTGCAGTTGAATCCGATCAACCATAACGCCCAGTCGATTTAACTTACTTGCGATTGCATGCCCTCCTGAATGTTTTCCGACTCCTATTGATTGAAGAATGACATCATTAATTTCATCGGATCGGGGGATACCGATTAGATCTGGGCCAATTGGTTCATAAGTTCGAGGATTCATAATAACCGCATGGGCATGGATACCGCTTTCATGTCGAAATGCATTGCTACCGACGAGAGGAAAATTAACGGGAATACGCATATTGGTGATTTGTTCCAGGAGAATTGCAGTTTCATAGATGAATTTATATTTAATATTCGTTTGCACGCCGTATAATGCATAAAGGGACATAACAACTTCTTCCATCGAGGCATTTCCAGCTCGCTCGCCTATTCCTAGGATAGTTGTATGCGCTTGGCTTGCGCCTTGTTCAATTCCAGCTAATGTATTTGCAGTAGAGAGCCCAAAGTCATCATGACAATGACAGCTGATCCGAATATTTTTAGGCAGGGCGTCTCGTAATTTTCTAATAATGTAAGCGTATCCAGGAGGTGTAATGGTTCCGACGGTATCTGGTACATTGATGCGGGTTGCGCCTGCCTCTACTGCGGCTATATTCGCTTTAATGAGAAAATCAAGATCTGTCCTTGTGGCATCTTCTGCGGAAAACTCGATAATGTTGAAGTGTTCTTTGGCATATTCTATCTCATGAACGATTGCTGAAAGAACTTCTTCGCGGGTCATTTTCAGCTTGTCTTTCAAGTGCAGATCAGATGTTGCAATAAACACATGGATGGAATCCATATCGCACTCGATTACTTTGTCAATATCCTGCCGTGCAATCCGAGCTAAGCCAATTACTTCACAGTTTAATCCAAGTTTCGAAATCTTTTTACAGGCTTCATAATCACCTTTAGAAACTACAGGCATTCCAGCTTCAATGATATCTACGCCAAGCTTATCAAGCTGTTGAGCAATTGTAATTTTCTCTTGAAGGGTAAACGAGATTCCTGGAGTCTGTTCGCCATCTCGCAAAGTCGTATCGAAGATATAGACTCGGTCTGGGAGATTTAAATCCTTTCGCACGTCATCAATATGGGGACTTACGAATATTTTCTTACTTTCCGTCATAATTTACTTCACCTTTTCTAGATATATCGAGAAAGTCATCTCTCTTGGCTCTTTGTATAGAATTTGTCATAAAAGAGATTGACTTTTTTCGGTTTAATATGTGGACCGCTTGAAAAATAGAATTACAATATGCTTCATCAACTATAGCAGAGAACGCGATCCAACCTTTATCACCTTACTGGAAAAATTGAATTTTATACGTTATAAATCTTATTCATGTCAAGTCATACAAATTTAAATTGAAGGTTCTTTGAATAATCTTGACAAAGCACTTTTTAAAGAGCGGATTCCAATGAAATTGAAAGAAGATGAAAATTTTTGGGAATATTATAGATTTACAGGAGATTTTTTCGCTACTGATATGAAAAAGGATGCGAAAGAAAAATTTGGGGACTTTCTTGAAGCAGATATTTTTGCAGTTTTACGGGAATCTGAATCGGAGAATTTTCGGTATGGCTGGTTGGTTAGAAAAGCAGATGGGCACCCTTATCTAATCTGTTTTTTTGAACAATTCGAATATATGTTGATTTTAACCGCAAAAGTCGAGTTAATTTGATTTTTTAAATTAGAATGATATTAAATTTTGCTTAAATTTTGCCGATAGATTTTTTTCCCTCTTTTAGTACATAAAACAAAATTATTAAGATTTTATAATTTCAGGATTGGGATTTCATTGCAGGTAATAGATGGCGTAATTTTCGTTCCGGGTGTAGGTTTTAATTCGAATATTTATATTGTTGGAAAGGAAGAAATAGGGATTATTGATGCGGGTGCATCGCCGAATTATGTATCCCATGTTTTAGAAAAAATGCAAGAATTTAACCTCTCGAAGAATAATGTAAAGAAATTAATTTTAACGCATGTTCATCCAGATCATATAGGGGGAGTGCCTGGATTCGTACAGACTTTTGATCCAACCATTTATATGCATAAAGAGGATGCACGGGTACTTTATCAGCGATTTGCAGATAGAATGCGTTTGTTAGAAGGAGGAGAAACACTTACCATCGATATTTTCTCGTTTCAGGTAATTCATACGCCTGGTCATAGCCCTGGCGGAATCTGTTTGTATGAGCCTCGTAAAAAAATACTATTCTCTGGGGATACGGTGTTCAGTTATGGAAATATTGGACGTACAGATTTACGGGGGGGAAATCAGATGCTTTTAATCCGTTCCATTGAGAAACTTTTAAAATTAGATGTAGAATATCTCTGCCCTGGACACATGGGGGTGGTACGGGATGGCAATAGTCATATTAGGAATTCATATTCCTTTGCTAAAATGGTATTTTAAGAATTAATCAGTCATAGGTTTTCGTTCAATTTTTCCATTGGGTTCCAGTTCGTGGAAAATTTCAGCTTGAAATTTATAGATTTTGGTTTTTTCATCCATCCACATATCAGGGGGGAGTCCAGCCTTCCAGCAGGTCTGTTCAAGGAATTTTTGCGCATCCCATTTCCATTCAACGGCTACTTGAGGAAGTAAGAGCCCTTTACGCCAACCATGCTCAACAATTAATCCATCCCTACCCACCTCAATCTGTTTTGGATAATCCTTCACGGAATCAACTTTGATGAGGGTCGGAGGAGTTAAAATGCTCACCTCAATGACGATATTATCTAATTCCTTAGGAGTTACTGGAGAAAATCGGGGATCGTGCAAGGCAGCATCCACTGCCGAGTCGATAGTAGCATGGACTAACGGAAAATCAGGGTAGGGGCGTCCAATACATCCTCTTAGTTGTTTTCCTCCAGATGTTACCTTTTCTAAAGTCACAAATACGCCGGATTTCTGTTTCAATTTATCTGACGTTTCAGAAGGAATTTCTGGTTTTTTCCCCGTCTTTACGATAGTTTCAACCACTTTTCTCGCGAGTTTTACAAGATATTTGCCTTCTTCATCGGAATATACATACCCCATTTTATTCACCCATTTCTTAAATATGAGATCGGCATTTATATTTAAAGAGATTTTCGTTTCATTCACTAAATGGTGATTATGGCTTGAAAATCGATCATGAGGAACGAATACTTCGATGCCTTGAAGGCGAGATACTAGACCGCGTTCCTCACATGGAATTAGGATTTAATGCGTATCCTTCTGTAAAACTTACCTTTTATATGGATAGATTACCCGTCAAATTAAAGAATTGGGTCTTGAAATTCAGAATTTTTGAAAATATTATCCAATCGTCCAAAGAATATTTAGGTTTAGCCAAACCAACTCCAAAGACAATAGTGAGGAAAGTATTATGGCTCGATTCGCTCGCTAATAATTTTCTTTCCTTTCCTACCTCACTAGAATTTATGGATACTTTCATTCCATTCCTCTTTAGAATTCCAATCCGATTGGGAATCGATATGGTTCCTACAATGGGATATCCCTCATCAATTGTTAGGGGATGGATAGAGCGCACGGAAGAGAGATATTTCATCTCGGAGGATTGGAATCTCATTGATGTCGATGAATTAGGAGATATTCGTGTTAGAGCGCCCGTTTATGACCCAGAAAGGCAGATGAAAAAGATAATAGAAGCCTATCACAACGATCCAATTGATGATAAAGTGGAATATATAGGGAAGTTGCGAAAATCAGTAGAGGGGAAATTAGCATTGGCACCGTTATTTAATGGCATATTTGAATCGTGGCATACCATTTGGGGATTATCCAATATGCATCATTTTTTCAGAGCGTTTCACAGGGAATACAAAAAAGGACCACCATATGGTCGATATAAGAACTTCTTAAGGGAGAAATCGAAGTTTTATACGGAGTTTGTTAAGCGGTTAGCCGAACAAGAGATAAAATTTGTCGCGCTTGTGGAGGACGTATGCGAAGATAACGGTCCCTTCTTGAAGGCGGACCAGTACAGAAAATTTTATGTTCCAGAGATCAAAAGGATTGTGGATGCCGCCCATAAAGTAGGAATTAAAGTGCTATTTCATACGGATGGCAAATTTAAAATCGAAAATTCGGAGAAACCTTGGGAGTTTTTAGAGGCAATTTTATCGACAGGGATAGACATGTTGCATGGTTGTCAAGCCGATTGTAACAATTTAGAGGAATTAAAAACATATGTAGGAAATAAAGTTACTTTAGTAGGGGGACTTTCTTGTGTGGATATCCTTCAACACGCAAGATCAGCTAAAGAAATCTATCTTAAGGTAGGGCAGACATTAAAAACATTAAAGGAGGGGGGACATTACATTGTCGCGGCGGATAATGGATGGCATACAGGAGTAAAGATGGAAAATATCAGATGGTATCTTAAAGCTATCAGATATTATGGGAGATATTGATAAAATTATTGATTTTTCATCGGATAATTTTGAAAATTTGAATATTAGCGTCCGACCGTATGCATTTCAAAGAATTCGCGTCCTCGAATCAGATTAGTGATTTCTGCGGTAGATTTGATGATGAAGAATTCACCGTTACTTTTAGTGGCGATTGCTTCAGCAATTCGTCGATGGCGAGGACCACGCATTTTAGCATTTTCGGGCCAAAGAACGATAGTGTAGATACCAGCATCGCGTAATTCTTCACTAACGTCTTCAATTTCTTTTTCGAGTTGGTTGTAGTATTGGCTATTATGAAAAGCAGGTGGAGCGTTTTGACTGATGGGAACGTTTGCACCTCCATCGGTCAGCACAACAAGCACTGGAATAATATCTTTGTTTCGTTTTACTTCAATTTTTAGGATTTCGAGCCCTTTTTGGAGCCCACTTGCTAAAGGTGTCCAACTATCTGATTGAATGCATGACAATTTTTCTACTACAGCAGGAAGATTTACGGTTGGATGTTGAAGAACGACCGCTTCATATCCTTGGAAAACGATAAGCCCGACTTTGTCTCGATTTTGATAAGCATCATCATGAAGCGAAAGAATTACCTTTTTCATTTGTTTCAACATGCGAAACATAGACCCGCTAGCATCTAAAACAAAAACAATCGAAAGAGGAGCTTGATATTCGTAAATCTTTTCGCGGATATCCGATACATCAAGTTTTACGGCTAAATTATTTCGACCTGCTCGAATTTTTTGATATGGTGCTCCTGCACGAATGGTGGCATCGAAGGCAATGGAACTGGCTTTTTCTTTCGGAATTTTATAGGAAATATATTTTCCCTTTATAGCTGTGCCTTGTTTTCGAATTCTTTTTCCGAGGGTAGGGGTTCTCTTGCGAGCTACTACATTTTTTCGTCCAAGTTTAAAAACACTTGCCGCGTTAGCGATTTTATCTAGGTTATTAAGTGGTTCGCGCCACTTTTTAGGCTCATACGATTTATCAATCTTATCAGGTCGGCCATCCCAACCGAGAATATCGCCATCTTGTTCATTTGTGGGAATTTCCGTCTGTGATGATTCGTCATCTGTAGATTCATCGGGAGCTTGGTCGGATGGTAGAAAAGAGAGCGCCGCTTCGACTAAAGACTCTTCTGCATCGCTTTCATTTTTTTTTTATCAGATTCTTCAGATTCAGTGGATTCTTGGGGGGCAGATTCTTCGGCTGATTCTGACTCAATAGCTTCCATTGCTTTATCTAAAGCAGATTGAATTTGTTTCATAATGTCTTCTGGTTTTTGAATTGCGAGATTTCCCACCCGATGCATTAATGCTAACATTGCAGCCTTTTCGACATCTTCTTTATTGACGACGAGCCTTCCTGCAAGAGCTGCCAGAGCTTTAGCACAACGAAGAATAGTAATTTCTCCGCGATGGGTTTCAACTTGGAGTTCCATACATAACCTAACAATAAATTCCATTAACTTTGGAGGAATGGTGACTTTATCTACGATTTCCTTAGCATTAGTAATGCGAGCTCGTAATTCTTCTTCAGCATCAGCAAATTTTTCCCGGAAAGTCGTAGGATCCATATCAAATTCATTAACCCGTTTCAGAATTTC
>Ga0180301_10002403_pt1 | contig 14698 bp, 15 predicted proteins | sample GuaBasSediGuay16_FD_121797 | JGI IMG/M metagenome (GOLD analysis project Ga0180301, IMG submission 121797) | Subseafloor sediment microbial communities from Guaymas Basin, Gulf of California, Mexico - Guay16, Core 4569-2, 12-15 cm | ecosystem: Environmental > Aquatic > Marine > Hydrothermal...
AAAGCTGAATTGTCTTAAGAGAGAACTATTGCCGATAATGTATTAGGGATTTGATTAATGATGAGGATGGTAGAAAATAGTCAACAAAAGAATTAAAGAAATGGTGGAGGTGGCGGGAATCGAACCCGCGTCCTCAAAAGCTTCCTAAAAAGCATCTACATACTTATCCCTTTTATTAATCTTTTTTCTGGTAACTCCAAAGGGCAGGATTTACCAGAAAGCAGCCTTGTAAAAATTTCGTGTTAGACTCCCAAGGCTAAAAGTCTAACTCTCGCCTCAATTACCAAACCTCTATACTCCCTTGAGGCAAAGAGTATAGAAGCCCTGCTTAACAAACTGCGTAAGCAGGAGTAGTTACATAGGCGTTTGCCTTTATTTTTGTATAGGCCTCTTCCAGCTGGCCTATCCGCTGGTATGCAGCTTTTTCCTCTGCTTTTGAGTCGAAGCCTTTTCACCCCCAGACTTCAATCCATAATAAAAATACCACAAATATCCTATGTTTACAAGCCAATAAATTCTATATATCATTCCTGCCAGCACTGCAAATTTATTATAATCATTCCAAGAAGTAAAGAATAAAAAAGGATGAAAAATCTTAATTTAGATATTATTAAGCAGTCTTGAATATAAATAAAATAAATGTTAATGTATAATACTAAGGTAAAATGGAATTAAGGCAAACTCAAAGACTTACCCAAAAACTATCTTTAACTCCTTTAATGAGACAATCTCTTTATATCCTTCAGCTTCCTCTTCTGGAGTTAAAAAACTATATAGAAAAAGAAATTGAGGAAAACCCTGTAATAGAAAAAGAAATTCATGAAGATACTCAATGGGAAAAAGAATTCATAAAAGAAATTCCCTCAACCCCTGAATATGGAACATATTCTTTAGGTAATGAAGAGGAAGAATTAGATAAAAAGAAAAATTATCAAATAAACCTTATTACAAAACCAGTGACCCTGCATGAAATTCTTTTCCAACAGTTGCATATGCATAAACTTGAATTAGACCAATACTTAATAGGAGAGTTTATCATCCACTACATTGACGATAACGGATATCTTACAATGTCTGTGGAAGAAATTAGTAAGTCTTTGAATGAAACTGATAAGCTGAAAAATAAAATTACCCCTCAGCAAGTAGAAAATATCCTTTCTATTATTCAGAGTATGGAGCCTATTGGAGTGGGGGCAAGAAATCTTAAAGAGTGTCTTCTTATTCAACTTAAAGCAAAAAATAAAATTAATACTTTAACCTATAAAATTGTTGAGAATTTTCTTGCAGAAATAGCAAGGAAAAAAACAAGAGTTATTGCCAAAAAGCTTAAAGTTGAACATTCTAAAATCAAATCTGCTGTAAAAGAAATATCGAAATTAGAGCCTAAACCAGGAAGAATATATTCCTCATTTAAAGAGCAACTTTTAGACAACGGTTATCCTGATATTATTGTCGAAAAAAGTAAATCAGGATATGAAATTATCATAAATCACTTTAATCTTCCACGATTTAAAATAAGTTCCTATTACAAAAATATTCTAAAATCCAAAAGTATATCTCCCCCTACAAAAAAATATATCCAAGAAAAAATCAAATCTGCCTTGAATCTAAAGAAGGCGCTTTCTCAAAGAAGCAGTACTTTAAAAAATGTAGTTCAACATCTGCTAAGAATTCAGAAAGATTTTTTTGAAGAAGGAGACATATCATTATTAAAACCCCTTACCTTAAAAGAGATTGCTCAATTACTTAAAAGAAATGAATCAACTATATCAAGGGTAGTGAATAGTAAATATATAAAAACAAACCATGGCATATTTAAACTTAGCGAATTGTTTACAAAATCAGTAAAAGTTTCTTCGCAAGCCAATATATCCCGTGAGGCAATAAAGACAAAAATCTATAATATTATTAGCGAAGAACCTAAAAAACATCCTATCACTGATATTAAAATCGCCCGTATCCTTAAAAAAGAAAATATTAATATTTCCCGTCGTACCATAGCAAAATACCGCGAAGAACTCAAAATCCCTCCTGCCAGCAAAAGAAAATATAGTAAATAGTGAATGACCCTCAACTTCATCAAAAGATTTTAGATATTGCAAAGAAACTTATTGTGTATTAAAACTATTTCAAACCATAATAATAGTTAAGAAATAGTAAAATAACAGTAGGTCCGATAACGTAAAAGCTCTCTTTCTTCCCGGATATGCTTGGGTGGAATATAAGAAAGAGGAAGAAAATTCGTTCTGTCTAAATGAACCAAAACCTCGGAGTCAATCTTATCTGTCTTTACTGTACTTCAGCTATAATTTTTGCCTTCTTGGGGTGAGCAAGCTTTACTGTGTGCCCTAATTCCTCTATGAGCTCACATACCCAATACCAGTTTCCTGTAGCTTCTATAACTACAGATGAAGAACAGGGAAGGTTAGAAAAATAATCCCTTAATAAATCGGGATGGTTGTGGAGCTTAAATTTCCTATACACCCTTCCCTCTTTATCCATCTCTGTTAGCTGTGAAAACCTCTTGTGTAAATCCATGCCGATATGATATACTGCCATAGGCTACCTCCTTTCTTTTTGGGACACGTTCACTATGAACGTAAACCCATTTTTATATTTGGGATACATTCTATCATGAATGTAAGCCCAAGAGGTAGCTCTTTCATAATATCATTTTTTAAGAACAAAAATTTAGCAAAAAGAGTCCAGATTTTAATTTTTTTTACTCCTTATGTTATACTAAGTTGCATAATTTTATAGATAATTATGGAGAATGTCCAAAAACTCTAAAAGATTACCAGATAGTAACCTACAGGTTAGCCTAAATCATCTTTTTTGAAAGCGCTAATCACTACAAACCCGCCTTTACCAAAACCCTTTAGGGGCTGTTCAATGCGAGTCAACCTGGAAGGTAAATCAAACAGCGTCTGGTAATAAGAAAATCTGCTAAACCCTAAATTTTTAAGTAAACAACATACTTCTTTAACGCTAAAAAACTGAGCATATTTATAAAATATACTTTTTTTCTTCATATAGAATTTACCCAAAAAACTATCTTTATCAACTATACCAATTATAATCTTTCCCTTATTTTTGAGCACTCTTTTTGCCTCTCTTAAAACTGCTTTTTGATTCTTAACAAAACATAGAGAAATGATAAGCGCAACATAATCAAAGTATGAACTCCTAAAGGGCAATTTTTCTCCTCTTGCTAATTTTACTTTTACCCCTCTTTTCTTTGCTATCTCTAAAACTTTCCCTGAAGGATCAACTCCAAATTCAATTCCTAAAACAGATGCAAATCTACCTGTGCCTACGCCAATCTCTAATCCTTTTCCTTTTTTAGGTAAGACTTTTTTTACTGCCTTAAGTTCTGAAAAATAAGCAAACTTATTTCTTTCATACCAGTTATCATACTCTTTATAATACTTATCGAAAACACTTATATCCATTTACAAATCAAGCTCCCCCCACCAACCGTCATAGAACCTCTTTAGATGTTGATAAAATTCTTTATCTATTGCATTTCTTTTAACATCCTTTTCTCTAAAAGAATACCTATAACCACCACAGTATTCTATAAGAAGACGATAAGCACAATTTATCTTTTTAAACATCTCTTCACACTCCTTCTTCTTGTTCTCTTTACATCCATCAGGATGATACTTACGGCTCAATCTATAATAAGCCTCTTTTATCTCCTCCAAAGTAGCAAATTCTCCTAATCCAAGAATTTTCCTTGCGGTATCAATCTCTTTATAATCTGCCATCGATTCCACCTTATAAACTTTTATTTTTAAAATTGCAATAATCTATCAAATATAAGGGTGTATTATAGACTCTAATTCCCTCTTAGATAACGCTCCAATTGCCTTTTTTAGTGCTTCTCCATTTTTAAAAACCATTAATGTAGGAATGCTCACTATTCCATAACGACTCGCCAGCTCGGGGTATTCATCAACATTTAGTTTACAAACTTTTAATCTACTATGATATTCTTCGGCAATCTCTTTTAAAACAGGGGCAAACATAAGACAGGGACCGCACCACGGCGCCCAAAAGTCTACAAGACAAGGTAAATCGGACTTTATAACTTCTTTCTCAAAATTATTATCATTAACTTCAATCTCCATTATCCCTCCCTTTATATGACTTTCTCCTAATCTATTAAAATATATATTGTACCACTTATTTAATTCTCAAGGGGAAAATTTTTCTCCACAAGAAAGAAGATAAGATATTATTCCCCTTGATGCCCTCTTACCCATCCCCATTGCTTCTATTACTGTACCCTCTCCTCCTACAATATCTCCTCCTGCAAAAACTCCCCTAAAAGTGGTTTCCATTGTATTAGGATTAACAATAATTTCCCCCTCTTTATTAATATCTAACTTGCCCAAGACACTTTTTGTTACAACTTGATTTGGTTTAAGCCCAATAGCAACAATAATCAAATCACAATCTTCAATAAAATCACTATCTTTAATAACAACCGGCCTTCTTCTTCCTGAAGAATCCTCTTCTCCTAAACGACATTTCAAAAATACTGCCCTCTTTACAAAACCATCTTTATCTCCTATAAACTCTTTGGGCTGAACCAAGAAATTAAACTTTACTCCTTCTTCTTTAGCGTGTTCTATCTCCAGCCGGCGAGCAGGCATTTCTTTCTCTGTGCGACGGTAAAAAACACTAACTGAAGGAGTTATTTTATTCATTACCTGCAATCTTATCGCTACTCTTGCTGCATCCATAGCTGTATTCCCCCCACCGATAACTATAATCCGTCTACCAATATTAATGGGAGTATGATAATCAGGGAACCTATATGCTTTCATAAGATTAACTCTTGTTAAGAACTCATTTGCCGAATATACATTAGAAAGATTTTCCCCTTTAATCCCCAGTAGTGAAGGCACACCCGCTCCTACTCCTAAGAAAATAGCAGAAAAACCTTCATTAAACAACTCCTCTAAAGTTTTTGTCCTCCCTACAATAAAACTACATATTATTTTTACTCCTATTTTTTTTAAATAATCTATTTCTCCGTCCAAAATCTCCTCCGGCAACCTAAAAGGCGGAATCCCATAACGCAAAACTCCTCCAGGCTTATGTAAAGTCTCAAATATAACTACTTTAACTCCATAACGTGCTAATTCCCCCGCAACGGATAAACCAGCAGGCCCAGAACCTACTACTGCTACCTTAAATTTTGATAATCTTTCATCTTTTAAGGAAGTGGCCTCTAAATTGTTTCTCACACCATAATCGCCAATAAATCTCTCTAAAAAATTAATCTGAATGGCTTTTTTATCTGCAAAAGTATCGTCCTTTTTCGTAAGTACACAGCTTTTTCTGCATCGATACTCTGCAGGACATACCCTTCCACAGATAGAGGGAAAATTATTCTTCTCTCTTATCGTAAAATACGCTCCTTTATAATCTCTTTTCTTTATCTGGGCAATAAATTTCTTTATATCAATATTTACCGGACAACTATTAATACAAAGGGGTTCTTTGCACTGTAAACACCTTGAAGCTTCTCTAATTGCTTCCTCTTCTGTATAACAAGATACAACTTCTCCAAAATCTTCTATACGTAAAGAAGGCTCTCTTTCTCTAGGTAAAATAACTTCTCTATCCATAAATTAATCTTTTGCAAATATGTTCTTTCTCAAAATAAACTCTGCTCCTTTTATCAAATTCCTCCCAGTTAACAAGATGGGCATCAAATTCAGGACCGTCAATACAGCTAAACTTCACCTCTCCTCCCACCCTCACACGGCACGAGCCACACATCCCACTGCCATCGACCATCAAGGCATTTAAGGAAGCGACAGTTTTTATCTTAAAACTTTTTGTGATTTCCGCCACTCTCCTCATCATAGGTATAGGACCAACAGTATACACTAAATCACAAGCCAATCCTTTCGACAGCAATCTGCTTAAGATATCTGTAGTAAAACCCTGTTCGCCATAAGAACCGTCGTCGGTAGTAATAAACATTTTATTGGAAATCTTACTTATCTCCTTTTCAAAAATCAATAATTCTTTTGTGCGAACTCCTATAATATTAACGAGCTTATTCCCTGCTTCTTTAAATGCCCTTGCAACAGGGAACATCTCTGCGATACCTACTCCTCCTGCTACCATAATTACGTTTTCATATTTTTTTATCTCCGTAGCATTACCCAACGGTCCTACAATTGTGTATAAAGAATCACCTATATTAAGTTTACCTAAAAGCTTGGTGGTAAAGCCTATTTCCTGAAAAACTATCACAATCACACCGTTCTTTTTATCTGCATCTACAATTGTAAGAGGAATTCTTTCTCCTTGCTTACTTACCATAACAATAACAAACTGTCCTGGTAAAAATTTATCTGCTATTAATTTGTTTTTTATTTTTAATAAAACAATTCTTACCTTCTCTGATTGTGCTAAGATTTTCTTATCTATAATTTTCATTTAAACTATTTATTTACAATAACCACAACTTTACTACTCCTATGCTAGCAAAAGCTACCCATACCCCTGCCAATAATACTCCTAATATTATTGCAATAAAGGCTTTTTTTACAGAAAAATCGAATAAACTTGCTGCTACTGTTCCTGTCCATGCTCCTGTTATTGGCAAAGGTATAGAAACAAACATAACCAATCCCCAAAATCCCCATTTTTCTATTATTTTTGAACGCCTTTTTACATTATTAAACCACCACTTAAAAAATTTACCTATAAATTTTTTATTTTCTAAACTATGAAAAAAATGCTTAAAAAATATAAGTAAAGGGAAAACAGGCAATATATTTCCTAAAATAGATAATATATAAGCCTTACTAAAAGAGAAATCAAATTTAAAAACCGCTAAAGGAAAAGCCAAACGTAACTCAAACACAGGTAAAGCAGATATAATTATAATGATTATCTCTTTCTTAAAAAAGACAAGTAAAAAAGAAACAAATCTACTCCTTATATCCATACTTACCTATCAAAGGCACAAAAATACACCCACATATAGAAGTTTTTTCTATAATACCTTTGTCTTTTTTCTCAACAAGAGTAAGCTGTTGTTGCCATCTTGTGCCTAAAGGAATTACTATCTTACCTCCTACTTTTAGCTGCTCTATAAGAGAAGGAGGGATATTAAAAGATGCTGCTGTCACAATAACCTTGTCATATAAGGCGTGCTCTTCCCATCCCAAAGAGCCGTCTCCTACTTTAATATGTACCTTATATCCTAACTTATCTAAAACTGACTTTGCCTTTTTAGCTAACAGAGGGAGTCTCTCGATGGTATATACTCTTGCTCCTAAATAACTCAATATTGCTGATTGGTAACCACTCCCTGTACCAACTTCTAATACTTTATCATCCTTTTTTACAGAAAGTAGCTCTGTCATTAAAGCTACAATATAGGGCTGAGAGATAGTCTGGGATAAACCTATAGAAAGAGGTGAATCTTCATAAGCAAAATTTACTTTGCTTGAAGGGACAAACTCTTCCCGGGGAATATTTCTAAAAGCAGAAAGTACCTCTTTACTGCTAATGCCTCTTTTTACAAGTTGTTCCCTTACCATTTTTTCTCTTAAATTAGCAAAACCACGTAATTTCATTTTTTTATATGAGTAATAAATCTTATAAACCGTAGAGTATCATATACAGGATGAACTTTACTAATATGATTCTTAAAATAAATACTTCTTATAGGGATAGACTTAATAATAAAATTATTTCTTGCTGCTTTAATCAATATTTCAGATTCTATTTCAAACTTTTCTGTTTCAATATTAATCTTCTCTAAGACATCTCTTCTTATAATCCTAAATCCACATTGACTATCAGGAATATTCTGCTTCGTAATAAGAGAAATAATAAAAGACATAAAGCGGTTAGTTAGAACTCTTATAAAAGGCATACTATAAGGATGGTGCATTCTATTGCCCACTGCAAAGGCACATCCCTCCTTAGCACATTGAATAAAACTATCAACATCAAAGGTAGAATGTTGATTGTCTGCATCCATAGTAATAAGATAGTCAAAATCAACATTATTAAGCAAATATATTATCCCTTTTCTTAGAGAGTAACCCTTCCCCAGATTTTTATCATTGCGTAATACTACATCTGCCCTATTTTTTTTTGCTATCTGGTAAGTATCATCAGAAGAACCATCATCAACCACGAGCAGAGATAGATTTTTTTTCTTCAAATGTTCAAGTAGACTACCAATTGCTTTTTCTTCATTATATGCAGGAATCAATACCCATATCTTCATAATACTCACAGCCAATACTTACTAAACATATACCACTGCTGGGGATATTTAATAATATATTTCTCTAAAACAACAGCGTATTCTTCTATTAACTCCTTTATAGTCTTATAAAAACCATCGTTTTTATAAGGATAGATACCTGGCTCAAAAATTAATCTGTAATAATATTTATCCTCTCTTACAAAAAAAACTGGAACAATTACAGAATCTGTTTTTAAGGCGAAAAAGGCAGGGCCCCGTGGCAATAAGGCTTTCCTCCCACAAATACTAACTCTTTCTCCCTCCTCGGCAAGAAAATCCTTATCCCCTAAAAAAGCAACTATCTTCTTATCTCTAAGAATCTTAAAACATCGCCTCACCGTCACCCCTGTAGAGATAGTTTTTACATTAAATATATTTCGCTGATGATTAAAAAAATTATTTACTCTTTTATCTTTATGAGGCAAAGCAATAGCATATATTTCATATCCTAAATATGAAGTTATTGCTCCGCCAAGCTCATAATTCCCAATGTGTGCGGTAAGAGCTACAATCCCTTTCTTTTCTCCTATAACTTTATTTATATTCTCTAAGCCACTTAATCTTACAAATTTCTCAATAAAACGACGGTTGATTTTTGCTAAACTAAAAAAATCTACTAAATAAAAAGCAAAATTTTCAAACACCTTAAAAGCATATCTATGAATATTTCTTGCATCTTTAACCACAGGCCTAATATTATAGATAACACATTCTCTATCGTATTTAGAGAAGTAATATTTAAAGCGAGAGATCAACGAGGCGATAAAATAGGAAAACCTCCGCGGCAAAGTTAAAGCCAAAACTCTTGCTATCCAGTATAAATAATACATCAATTAAGACAATCCATAATAAAATAAGCAATACGTAAAGAGGAATCTCTTATAGAATTCTCTTTAGCCTCTTTTTTAAGTATCCTCAATTCCTCTGTATTTTTTAGTAACCGTTCTACAGAATATTTTACTTGAGAAATACTATCTGCTTTAATAATAGCCTTTCTTTTGAACAAATACTCTACATTCCTTTCTTCCTGACCAGGAATAGGATTTATAACAATAATACCCAATTCCTTAGAAAGAGCCTCAGAAATAGTAATCCCTCCTGCTTTAGTAATGATGATATCAGAAAAATCCATAAGTTTATTAACAAAATTAACATAACCAAAATAAAATACAGGTCTTCTAAATTTATGTTTTCTTTTTTTAAACCAACTATAAAGCGCTTTATTTTTACCACAAACTACAATCACCTGAAAAGGTAAATTAATCCTATTTAAAGCTAAGAATACATCTTTAATAGGGCCGAACCCCAACCCGCCCCCCATAATAAGAACAGCAGGAAATTCCCTTTCAAAACCAAACTCCCTTACAACATCTTCTTTTTTATAGGTATTCAAGAAACAGTGTGAAATAGGAATACCCAGAATTTTTATTTTTTCCGGAGAAACCCCTTCATTAACTAATGTGTGTTTAGCTTCTTCGCAGGCTACAATATAACTATCTACACAAGAGTGTATCCAGAAACGATGAGGATGATAATCAGTAACAACTGCAATAAGAGGAAATCTTAGCCCAATTTTTTTTTTAAACTCTGCTGCTACACTACAAGGAAATGCTTGAGTTGCCACTACAACATCAGGATTAAAATCCTTCAATAAGTTAGAAAATTTACTAAAGCCTATCATACTTGCTACTCTCATTAAAGGAGCAATAGTCTTTACAACACCCCTTCGGTCATATATCTTGCCCCATAGTCGGGGAAAACGTTTAATAGCAGTGGTGTAAATTAAATCTACTATTTTCTCAGAGCGAGGATAGAGATATCCCAAGCCGTTAACATTCAATATCTTAACGTAAGGATTAATAAACGATAAAGCTTCTTTTATATTCTGGCTTGCCCGCTTATGGCCACCGAATTCAGAAATATGCATAATCAAAATTCTTTTCATATTTGGTGCTTATTAAAGGCAGATATAAAAGCATCCACCACAAGCGGATGGAATTGTTTCCCCCGATTTCTCTTAATCTCCTCAAGAGCTTCTTTTTTAGAAAGAGCTTTTTTATAAGGCCTTTCTGTAGTCATTGCATCAAAAGAATCCGCTACTGCAATAATCGCAGCGATAAGAGGTATTCTTTTTCCTTTCAATTTAAAAGGATAACCTTTACCATTGTAACGCTCATGGTGATATTTAACTCCTATAATGACTTCTTTTAACTCCTTTATAGAACTTAATATATCTACCCCCACTAAAGGATGTTTAAAAATCAGCTCCCACTCTTCTTCTGTTAAAGGAGTTTCTTTATTAAGAACTGCCTCAGGAATTCCTATTTTACCAATATCGTGTAAAAGAGCAGCAATACGTAAATCTTCTTTGAAATCGTCAGAAAAATGGTGCTTTTTTAAATTATCCGCTACCGCTAACGAGTATCTAACTACTCTTTCTGTATGCCCTGATGTATATTTATCTTTTGCTTCAATAGCAGTAGCTAAGGCAGTTACTGTACTTAAGAATAACCTTCTATTATTCTGTAATTGCTTATTTAAATCTTCAAAAATCCAAGCATTCTGAATTGCCATTACTACATCTGATGCTAACACAGATAAAAAGCCCAATTCCTCAGGGCGAAAACCAGTCCTATCCAACTTAGCCCCTAAGAAAAGGATTCCTATTAAGTCACTCCTGAAAAATCCTGGCACACATGCTTTTGCCTGCAATAAAGATAATACCTCTTTAAGTTCAGAGAGAAACTTAACTAAATTAGTCTTGCCTTTTAAATGGCTGTATTTAAGGTAGTAGTTTAATCTATTATAAAGAAGGAAATCTTTATCAAAGGAAAGGAATTCTTTATCGGTAAAATATCTTACAAGAGGGCTATCTTTCTTTATCTTGGCAAAACCGGCAGGTATCTTCATCCCTTTCCTGCCACAGGAAACCTTAATCACATATTCCTCTCTTTCCTTATCATAAAGGAAAATCCCTGCATGTTTTACCTTTATATTCCTCATTATCGTTCTTAATATAAGTCTTATGAGAGTATCAACACGATGGACAAGAATCATCTGGCGGGCTGCTTTTTCCAAGTCATGACGATAGTCTCTTCTCATTTTATAATATATACTTTTCTACTTTCTTTCTAAGTTCTCCTAAATCTAATGGTTTTATAATATAATCTAAGGCACCCTCCTTTTTAGCTCTAACGAAAAAGTTTCTATCCGCCTTACCTGTAATCATAATAACCTTTGCTTCAGGGTTCATTTCTCTTATTTCCTTAAGCACTGTTAAACCGTCTATGCCTTTCATTTGGATATCCAAAAAAACAAAATCAATCTTTTCTCTGCTGTATAATTCCAGCGCTTCTTCTCCTGAGGTAGCTTTAATAGTATTTATCCTAAAACGTCTTAAAAAGTTTGCCAGAAAGTTTACAACATCAATTTCATCATCTACCAATAAAATACATTTACTCATCTTCTGAATCCCACTCTAATATGTTTTTATTACTTTTTAATCTCCTCATGCGATTTATAGGCTAAAACTTTTCAGCAAAAATTAAAAATTCCTTTTATAGATAAGCCTTAATATATGTTGTGTATCTATAGCAGATAGTGCCCACTCCCCTAATTCATATTCACTATCATAACCTGCAAATTCTCCAAATATAATATCAAAATACTGGTCCTTATCTATTATATATCTTGCTCCTAAAAATATATTATTATGACCGTCATAATTTATACCTTCGCCAATCACCTGTCTGTAGAGGTCAATAAACTTTGAATAAATATATTTTACCCACAGCCTCCATTTCTCTTGAGGCCGATACTCCAACTCCAATCCAAAATGATTTATATTATCATCTATACCTGCTTCATACTTATTAGTGTTTTTTGTATAGCTGAATATAATGTCGAAATTGGTATTCAAATGAAAGAGAGCTTTAAGCTTTAGAATACTGTAATAATCATAGGGAGGAAGGTCAAAAAACCCCTGGTCGTAAAGAGTGCATACCATTTTGTCGTAGTATCTACCATCAATTAACTCATCTTCATACCACGAAGTACTTAATAATGCCCGAGGAAAAATACCAGGGTCATTGGTGCGCTCATAAATAGGAACTAAAGAAAACCAATCAGTAAAATCATATTTTACTCCTATGCTGAAATGCCCGATAGAAGGGTCTTTACCATCAACTACATCAGGATTTCTTATAGGTTCATCTCTCTGAGAAAAATAATCAGTAAGATAGTATACATTTTTTGTATTAACTAAAGGGTCATAGCCTGCCTGTGTCTTAGGAAGATTCTTATACCAGGTTAAGGTTTTAAGAGTAAAACGAGGATTTAGCTGGGAAGTTGTCTCTGTACGGAATATACTTTCCACATACTTTCCTGAATCTTTATGGACATTCCGAAAATCAAACAATAAATGATGCTTTTTCTCCATAAAATCTCTCTCGTATCTTAAACCTGCAACCTGCCTTCCTGTATCTATACTATCGCCTATTCTTGCTCCTTCCTCTTCCGGAGTTAAATCAAAAAAATGTATATGCCTGCCATAATAAGGATCCCAACGGGTATATCTATAGTTACTAAGACCAGGATAAAATTGCTTATCTATATACGCCCAGAATAACTTTCCTTCAGTAAATTTAATCCCCTGTGTAAAGGCATAACCTTCATAGGTATAATCATAACCATCAGCTTCTTCAAACCTTGTGTATGTAGAAGCAATTTCTCCGAAAAGCTCAAAATCTTTCGTTAATTTACAGGTGTAATCTGTCCCCCAAAGATAATTCTCTCCCTCAAGAGACCCGCTGTCTAAACCTAATTTTACTGTAGAAATAAATCCCCATGCAACCTCATTAAAAGGTGTCCATTTAAACCTCATAGCTTCCTCTATAGAATCACCAGCAGTATATCTATCCCAAAGACTCATAGGGGTTGCTATAGTGAAATTAAAGATAGTATTGGTGGTAGGATATGACTCCCACGAGAATCCCCTTAAGAAAATAAGCCGTTGAAGCTCAGAATCTCGGGATACAAAAGCAATTCTACGTCCCCATCTTGCCTGGTCAATAGGATTGTTTGTCCTCGTATACTGAACAGAAGGCTGAAATTCCTCAATCCAGGGAGACTCCTCCCACCATACGTGATTATCAGACAATCTTAAAGGGTCATCACTAATATAAGCTTTATCTTGATAAGCAATAGGGAAAAATGTATAGGTAAAATTACTTCCTGTATAAGCAATAAAAAGTTCCCTTAAGGGCCGATACATATACTCTATCTCAGAAGAGGGAATTTCAAACTGTCCCCAATGGTCATTAATTCCATCTACATTCCAATCTTCTCCTGCTCCTGTACCCCACATCAAAGAAGTAAAGCCATCTTCGACCTTGATTTCAGGAATACTAACAATATTACCACTCTGAGAACGGTAAATTTCATCAATAATCCTCTTTGAACCTGACCAATACTTAAGTTCTATATGCACCCAATCAGTAGGAGGAGAATGAACAGTTATACCACCTGATGTATCTATGCTTCTTGAACGGGGAACGTCAACCTCTGCTACCCCCACAAAACTCCAAGGGTCAACGGCGATTTGGGAATGGACGCTCCAGGGTGAAGACTCAAACTCAGAATCAATATTAAGTTTAATTCCGGAATATATTTTCCTATCAAAGGTATTGTACCTGTCTTCTCCCCATAAATAACGATAATTCTTCTCGTAAGGAACGCCTGATTTATCGGCATTGGCATCTTTCCAGATAATATCATCTGAAGTTACTCCCATACTTATTCTATACTCACCCGAGATTTTAAATGGTCCTATTCTATACCCTTTTTCTTCCTTTTTTTCCGGAATAATGTGCTTTCGTACTTCCTTTTCTTTTTTGGCTTCTTTCTCTTTTTTTATCTCTTTATAAGAGGAAACCTTCGGTTGGGAAGAAAGTTTTGAGTAATAATCTAAATCTTCTCTTATTTTCTCTTTCCTTCTCCTTATCTTCTCCAAATAATGGCGTGCTTCTGAATTATTAGGTTCAACTATTAAAGCTTTCTTAAACTCTATTTCTGCATCTGTTTTATTACCTCTTTCTAAATAATATTTACCTAATTCTACTAAGTAGTCTGCACTCATAGAGGAATAAACAGAACCAACCGGTAAAAAAATAAAGACAAAAATACCTAAAACTAACGTAACATATTTAGCACTAACCATTTAAAAATATTTTATCATATATAAATGCTAAAGCAATGTTTTTTACATTGCAGACTACATCTCCAAAACCGATATAACCTCTAAACATAAATCCTGTATTCTAAGCACCCAACTTATAGGGAAAATCTTTAATTTATAATTTCTAATTTTTATTAAATTATCAATGAAATAATTTTTAATTAGGA
>Ga0180301_10002404_pt1 | contig 14697 bp, 30 predicted proteins | sample GuaBasSediGuay16_FD_121797 | JGI IMG/M metagenome (GOLD analysis project Ga0180301, IMG submission 121797) | Subseafloor sediment microbial communities from Guaymas Basin, Gulf of California, Mexico - Guay16, Core 4569-2, 12-15 cm | ecosystem: Environmental > Aquatic > Marine > Hydrothermal...
AGCGTAAGTATTATGGACACCGATTTCTCTAAATTTTTTTCTTAGTTTTAATTTATTTTCTTTTATATACCTGCTGTTTTTGTCCAAATAAGGTGGATTAGTAATTATAAAATCGAATTTTTCTGTAAAATAAGGATTTATAGTTTTATTGAGCAAGGTATCAACACACTCAAATTTTACTTTAAGAGATTCTATTAATCCTTTTACTTTTGGATTAATATCCCAAACAGTTATTTGGGATGGTTTAACTCCTTGTTTAATTAATTCTTTCACGAAGATACCATCACCTCCACATGGTTCTAATATTTTTGCAGTTGTAGAAATCCTCCCAAGTTTTTTTACCATATATTCTACTGTTTTTTTCGGGGTATAAAAAGCACCCAAATCTTTTTTTTCTTCCATATTTAATTTAATTATTTTGTTCATTTTAAACATTTTCACCAACCGAAGATTTTACAGAACCCGCTTATCGTGATACTATATGCCAACATTGTTTGATATTAGTTTTAATTCCCCAAACCGCTAAAGCTAAGGCTATTACCCAATCATCATGACGCTTTTTTGGAGCTGAAAATTTTACCCTACCCGATTCGAGTTCTTTATATTCATAACTGCTAATCTCACCAAGCATTGGCCTATGTTTTGGTAAGATCAAATTCTGATTTTCAAATTGTAGTCTAAGGTTTCCAATTATATTAGTTTTAGATTGGCTTGAAAACATAATACCTTGAATAGGTAAACCAGCAGCTATTAATTCTTCACAAGGTCTTTCTCCAACAGATGTCTTATCAACTACAAATTTAATGATTCTATTGAAAGAAGAATGAAGAAATTCTAAATGTCGAATGACTTTAGAATAATTTTGACCACGGAAGGATTTCCAATGAACTAGTTTAAGTTTTCCTTCTTTTGTCTTTTCTACCACTATTATACAACTTTTATCTTGAAGTTTTCCAAAATCACAACCACAATAAAATTCACCAACTCCTGCATTTATAGATGGATAGTCTTCTTCAGCGATACAAGGTTCAATCAGCTCTGGTGGAAAGATTAAATAAGCTGAGTCTACAAATTCAGCTAAATATTCTCTTCTAAAATCTAGTGCATTTAATTTCTCCTTCTCCCTATCAATAGCTTTTTTATCTGTATGAGGAGCATCATAACTCGTGCAATGAGATTTAAAATAATCTGGATCTTTAACAAAAGAATAATAAAAATGATTTTTAATCCAAGGAGTACCTATTTTAATTAGAGTTCCACTTTTTGCAATTAATTCTTGCATAATTACTCTGTTTACTATTTCATCTTTAATATAAGAAGCTTCTTCTAAAATTATTAAATCAGCATGTTTTCCACGAATCGCAGCTCCAGTTGTTCCAGTAGGTAAAGAGTGAACAATTGAATTATTATTTAATTCAATACATGTTTCAGTATGACGGCGCAGAGATGCTTTTAGGATTTTATTACTATAGATGAAATCTTTTATTATTTTAAACATATCAGAACTCTGCCTTTGCCAAGGAGAAATAATTAATACAACCTGATTAGGTTTGGTAAAAATCCAATGAACTGCTTTGAGGGCTGTGCACCAAGATTTGCCGGAAGCTCTTCCCCAAACAGCTATAATCCGTTTACTATTAGCCCGAAGTAATTCTTTTTGCTTTTCCCAAGGTTTAACTTTGAGGATTTCTTCTGCGAAGAAGACAGGATCTTGAAGTTTTTTACAAAATTCTTCATCAGATAAATCAAGCCCAAAAGCTTTAGCTATTGAATTTTTCTTTTCTTTTTCATAAGCTGGAAAGAAACGATCTGTTTTTATCTTTTCTAATATTTTTTTAGAAATCATTTACGCTTAAATGATTTTCGTTTACCAATCATAAGCTCTTGATTAATTTTATCCGCTTTACGTCGCTCTTCTTTATCTGGAAACTTAATCAAAAGTGGGATATATTTATTATAATCTACAAATTTAATTCGTTTAACATAATTTAGTTTACATCGGGGACAAATAGCTGGTTTATTTCCTCTAGCAAGTGCGTAAAATTTATGAATCCAAAAACTACCTTGGCAAAATTCACACCAGAAAAGTTTACATCCTTTTGGGGCGCGTTTTGGTTGTTCTAACATGAAATTCTCCTAATTTAGATCTCCTTTTAAATAATGGAATTCGCTTTAAAACTTTACCCCTTTTAGTCTCAACAATCCTAAATGCCCAACGTCTATTTGAATCTCCTAAGCCTGCTACTTGCCCGGAATTTCCAGATATTTTTACATTTCGTGCAGATGAGGGCGATGTTTCCCGTGCTCTCAACGTAGAATCTGAAGGAGTCATTTTTACATTCACAAATTAATTTCTCATTATATGGTAAATATTCACCTCTATTTATCAAGGTCTTTCTCCAAATTTTTTGCAAAATTAGACATTAATATACTAATATCATGACGCGCTTCTTTACCAACTCTTTTAGATCTGTTCATATCTAAGCTTTTAAAAAATGCCATAAGACTAGTCTGAAGAGATTTAAGTTCTTTCAATAAAGGATGTGATTTTTTCATTTCATGTTTATATCCTTTTTCATCATAATGTCTTATTATTTCTACAACTCCTTCTTCTGTTATAATTTTTAAAATACGAAGGATTAAAACATAACACATAATAGCTTGGGATAGTTGAATCATATCGGGAACATTCAATGGGTCTAGCTCAAAATAATCCATAGCAGTCTTAAATAGAGAATTATAGATAAGTTCTTCTTCTTCTGTCTCGAAGAAATTAATAGAATGAGCCCCCTTTAACCAAGGAGCTCTAATTTTAGATTTTTTAGTTTTCGTTTTCATTTTGAACTAATAAATCCTTACCTAAAATTTTTAAGGCAAATGTAAATGCTTCAGCTTTAAGCCTCTCTTCTTCTTGGGTTCTACAACTTCCAAAGTAGTCATTAACAATCTTATCCGCCTTCTCAATTATATCCTTAATTGAATCCTCGATTGCCATATAAAATATAGGATTTTATCCTTTATATATTTTTCGGTTTAATGCTAATTTGGGATTTCAAAAGCAAACTTTCGGAAATGGGTGAAAATTGAGCGTTAGATAGGTACGGTACTAACATCTCGCTAAAACTCCAAAAATCAAAAGCAAACTTTCGGCAAAAAATTTTCGAACACAAACAAACCAAGCCAAACCGAATGAAAAAAACCAAAAGTATAAAAATTTTTCATTTCCTACTTTTTCATAATTCAAAAATTTTTGGTCTCAATTTTTCCATAAAATAGAGTTAGGATAGGATAGGATAATTTTTTTTAATTCAAAAGACCCGATACCTTTTTTTTCGGTAAGGTCAGAAATATATCTGAGTATCTGATATATCAAATGTGATAAGATGAGCCATAAATAGAATATATAAAAAAATATAAATATTTCGATTTTTTGTTTTTTTTTCGAATGTGGTATAATATATATTTTTTATGTCTATTGTTGAAAAAATGGTATCTTGTAGAAAAATGAAAATCGCCGAACTAGATATAAAAAAGGATAAAAAGAGCCGAAAAAAAAAGAAAAAAAAAGTTTATTCTTCATATGCTTTTGAGCCATATAATATTTTGTCCTGGTCATAGACCAGGACAAAGATATCATATGACTCGGCATCATCTCCACAAGAACATTGAATTCCTGTGAAGATATTCCCACACTGGGGACAAATTTCCCCAGTCTGGGAATACACGAAACCACCATAGTAATAAAAAGATTTTCCCCCGTGTTTGAAGGAAAACCTTTTAATCACTGTTCCATCACTGAAGGAGGAGATTATCTCCTCCTTTATATTTTTTTTTCTGATTTTGATTTCCATATTATTATATTTAATTTTTTTATTTATATATTTTTTTATCTTTTTTGATATATCAGAAAAAATATATTAGATTTGATATAAAAATATGCTTTTGACCCAAAAAAGTATATTTTTGACCTAAAAAAAAGCCAAAAAAACCTAGAAAAATGAAAAAAAAAGAAAAAAGAGTTCAATATTGGGCTATTTGTTTTTTTTCCATGTCTGAAATGCTGACCCATACGTTTTTGTTGATTCTCAAATATCTTTGATTTTCTTTATATTCTTGTATTTTCTGCTCTTTTTTCTGTTTTTCTATGTATTTCATATATGCTATTGCTAGTTTTTCTATGTCTTTTTTTGTTATTTTTGCCTTTTTTGATGCTGTTTTTTCATATCTTTTGTATATTTTTCTCTTTTTGTTGTCGCTTATATCCATTTTTTGTACGAATTTCCATAGTTCTAGATTTTCAGTACTATTATTTTGTATTACATCTATTTCGAATTTTTCTGAATTTTTGGTTTTTATAGGATTTTTGTTTAGTTTAATCTTTTTTTCGATTTCTGCAATAATGATAGGAATTTTATAATTTCTGCAATATTTATTCAAGTTCAAGTTTTGAATCAAAAATGTTCTTATGTCTTTCTGAGTTATTATAGTATATTTTTTTCTGTTTTTTGTATATACTGGCATATTCATTAGTTTTATTATTTTTTTTGTTATTTTCGCAATTTTTGCTTTTTCTATTTCTCTTTGTCCCTTGACGAAAAAATTATTTATTTTTATTTTGTCTAATGTTCTTTGTAAATCCAACAAATTATTTTCATATTTCTTTCTCTTTTTCATTTTCACATCATTATTATTGTTATGCTATCCTTTTTTATGTTTTTCGGCAAAATTTTCGATTTTTATTTTTTTTCTTTTATTTTTATTCCAATTTGGCTTATTTTTTCCGAAAAAACCTATTTTTTATATCATTTGTGATATATCAGATTAGAGTGCTTAAAACTTTTAATCAAAAATACTTTATTTCTGGTTTGATATATCACATTTTTATTAAGTTAGTGAGGTCTTAAAAAATTCTCACATATATATGAGGAAAGGAAAAATTTTTCCTAATGAACTCACGAGGAAAAAAGGTGGAAAAATGAGAACAACAGAAATAATAAAATTGAACTTTATGAAAAAAGATAGTATGAACCTGTTTTTATACACGAAAACGAAACCATCACTAGCAGCAGTTTCAAAAGGTTCGAAATTAAAAAGAATCTTTTATGTGCCAAAAAAAGTTTTTATCCTTGATTTTTATCTATATAAAGAACCAGAGATCTTTAAAAATGCCAAAAAACAATATATCGAAAAAGTGAAAAAAGAAATCGAAAAACAAAAAAAAGCCGTTAAATACTATCTCAAATATTTCAAATATTATTAAACTTATTTCTTTTTTTATTTTCATTTTTATTTCTCTTTTTTCCGATTTTTATGCTTATATCGTTTGATATAAGAAAGGATATAACAGAAATCTTTTTCGGATAGTTATCTTAGTTCGATAACTGAAAAAGGTTTCTGAAATGATTATCCTTTTACATAGAAGTAGATAGCTGGAAATAAAGTAGTCCTGACTGAAGAAGCGAGTAAGCGGGACTACAGGATAAAGATAACTATCGATACGAAATTACAATAATGAAAAAATAACTAATAACGAAAATGAACTATCGATAACGAAAACTTGTTTTTATTTTACCGATAATTGCCTTATTCGGGACGGCTATCAGGGTCTGAAAGGATAAGGTGATTATCGGCTTTCTTTTTTATGATGAAAATCAACTATTCGGAATTGAAAAATTTAATAATTGTGGGCGATAAAATGGTTTATAGCCCACGAACTAAAAGGTTTTATAGGACTAAGGAAGATTTAAAACAATTCCCCGATAAGGTAACTTTACTACCCCTAACACCTATAAAACCTAAAACTTTTTTTGGGAGATAATTCTCCCTCTTTTTTTTTATGATGACAAACGAAATTGATTTATTACGAGAACAACTTAAACAAATCGAAGAGAAAATAAAACAATTAAAGAGAAAACAGAAATTAACAGAAGTTGGGGCTATATGGCTCCAATCAACAAACGAAAATGGCAGAAAGAAAGAAATTCTATCAGTAATAAGGAATTTAAATTTAGTATTCGGTAAAGGAGCAGATGCTAAGAGATATGTAGCGATACCAACAGAGAATAAATTTAACCCTAGAATGCCTGATTTTAGAATATACGAAAAAACTCTTTAAGTGATGAAAATGACACAAGACAATACTTGTTGTATCCGATGTGGAAAACCTATCGGAGAAAACTTAGGCAATCCTAACAGCATATGCCCAGAATGTTATAACGAAATGTGGGCAACTGGGAATTTTGATAACTTTCCAATCCGTTATGATGAAATTTAAACTATTAGAAATCGAAGGGAAGATTGAAAAGATTAAAATTGAAAATCAAGTTTTTAGGCGTTTAATTAAAGAATTTAAAGGAAATCTAACTGAAATCATAATTCAACTCCCTTCGATTGAAAAGAAAATAAGCGAAAGAGATAAAATCATTACCGAATTAGAAACAGAAATAAAAGCAATCTGGGCAAGGAGCAGATTAAACAGAAACAGAAAACTACCATATAAGAAAAATCTATAAGGAGGTGTGATTATGGATAAAGTAACGGAAAAAATGCTTGTCTTTAAACATGTCTATTGTTGTGTTACTAATATGGTAGAGCATATACTTAAATGTCAGTGCGAGGATAAACCTTTCACCGAAGAGGACATTACCAATTACTACGATGAAAAAACAGAAGAATACACGGAAATATTCGAATGGTGGGTTTGTTCCCCCTGGCTTATTGAGAAGCTTAAATCCATAGGAGAATGCGTAATCGAACATATGCAACTATGGGGAAGACAAACGACAGGACAAGCATTATTTTTAGATAATGTTTTTACTAAGATTGCAAATTCTTTAAAATAAAAGGAGGTGGAAGTGTGAAAGTCACATTACCAAAAACTGAAATCCTACAAAGGATTAGAACCTTAATCAAATCCCAAGGAGAGAAAGGAATATATATAACTTCTTGGGCAAAAGGGTACTACAACGATAAAGAAGACATTAAAACACTCTATCCTTTACTTGGGAAAGAGTGGAAGGATAAAGAATTTAGAAAACAGGTATTTATGTGTTTAAGTATCCTTAGAAAACTTGGAGAAATAACTCCAGTAGAAAAAGACGGTAAAATCAGAAAAGGACATGTCAAATTTAACATATAGTGAAGTATGTGGAATTAGTGTAGCAAAAAACACTATACAAAATCTTTATATATATATTAAAAATGCATAGATATAACTAAGAAAAACACTCCAACAACTGGCTCTTAGAGTGTTTTTCTTTGCTTGAGCCTAAGTATCTGATACCAGTAATGCACTAGTTTCGTCCGTCTCTGATGCCTCAGGGATTTTCAGGACGAAACTTGGGAGTAATGTAGATGCTTTTTTTAGCTACACTAATTTCATAAACTTCACTACATTACGCTCAACCGAAATTTTTCGGCATAGAGCATGTTCTCCCGTCATTACTTTTATCATTATATATTTATAGACATTTGGTCTTTAAATACTTTTCGGTTCTGCGTAAATTTGTTAAATGCTATCGATTGACAGCGATTACTAATTAATATTAAAAATAAAAACTTGTAAGGTGAGAATATGGCATTTATTATAAAAATAGGAAACGATTATTTAAAATATACAGCACATTTTGGATGCTTTCACGGAAATATGCCTTTACCAACTAAAAATATAGAAAATGCTCGTAGATTTACCTATGAGAAAGATGCAATTAGATTAGCAAAATGTATCATTTTTAGAATATTGAATTACGATCGAGATAGAAGAAAATGGATTGGATTAATCGGAAAAGAAATAAAAGTTATAAATACTAACTCAAAACAAATAAAAAACGTAGGGAAAATAAAATGAATCCAGAATTTAAATATTTTGATACGGAATTCGAATCTACCTACTGTGTAAATATATCAAAAAATAAACGATGTTCTATTTACTTCAACTGCCCTTACTTCCATCGGATAGGAATAAGAAACTTTCGATGTAGAGCATTAGTAGAATACGCTAAAAGTAAAGGAATGAAAGAATAAGAGAGACCCCCAGAAAATGCCTCATATGAACGCTAAAACCCAAACATAGGAATACCTAACCTTACAAACTCTAAATATCTAACTGTTTAGAAACATCCAAATACGTTCAAATACATTCAAATACGTTCAAATACATTTCAGAAGCATTCAAAAACATACAAATACATCCAAAAACCGTTCAGATATATCCAAAACCGTCCCTAACAGTTTAAAAGCATTCTAACCGTTCTAAATATTTAAAAATTTAAGCGTTCTAAGGCGTTCCGAAAATGGTAAAATATAAAGTTATTCAACTCGAATTAAGCGATAAATATCCTCATAAAGTTGTTATCCTTAAAGATAAAGAAGTAATTTGGATAAGTGGATATCTAGGACCACGGAGCCAAGAATTTATAATCGAAAGATTACTAGAGAAAAATTGTATAATAACCCTAAGAGAAGGAGGATTATTAAGTGAAGAAAGGAGACAAATTTGTAGAGATATGTTGATTAAAATTCAAAACGAACTAAAACGAAAGGGGATAATATTTAAGAAATTTATCTAAAATGGTAAAATATAAAGTTATCCAGTTCAAGTTAAATTGCCTTTATCCTCATAAGATTGTAATCTTACGGGGGGAAGAGGTTGTTTATGTGAATGGATTTAACAAAGAACCAGACACCTGGCTAATTAAAAAGCTAAAACATACAAAGTTCCTAGAAACAGACAGAGGGATTTTACATTCTAGATGGCGAAGCGAACTTACTAGAATACAAAACGAACTAATACGAAGAGGAGTAAAATTTAAAAGATTCATATGAAATTAAAAGTTGGAGATATTATTGAGCTTAGTTGTGGTTGTATTTTTCAAATCATGTCTTTCACTAAGGAAAATGAATGGATTGTCGAAGGAATTTTACTTAAATCCTGCAATCAAGAGGGAACCATAGGTGTTACAGGTTATAGATTTAATTTAAATTACCTAATAGAGGTAATAAGGGAGGTAAGAGAATGAAATATAAAGTTATCCAATTCAAACTAAACGATAATTATCCAATTAAGGTAGTAGTCCTCAAAGGGGAAGAAGTCATCTATGTGAATGGATATCACGAAACTTGGGAAGGACACATAAATGAAACGTTAATTTCTAAATTTAAGAGAAATTCCTTTAAAAAAGATAAAGGATTATTAAAATCTGTGAAATGGCATGATGAGTTAAAACGGATACAAAACGAACTAAAACGACGAGGTATTAAATTTAAAGAGTTTATATAAGGATATAAATGAAAATTAAACTAGGAGATAGGGTTAGGATTAAATTTCCTTACTTAGATGGAACTTTGGGTGAAATTATTGGTGTTTTTCTCAATCCTATAACTAAGAAACTACTTTATTTTATTAAAGTAGAGGGTAAAAAGCCATTTAAATTTTATTTTCGGTCAAAAGATTTTGAAGTAATAAAATGAAAATTAAACTAGGAGATAGGGTTAAGATTAAGAATCACTTCTTAAGTGGATGCTTAGGTAAGATTATTAAAATTCAATTAGAACCTCTAACTAGGAAATTTATCTTTCTCGTTAGATTTGATGACGAAAGAGAGCCGTTTAATTTTGTCTTTCTGAGAGAAGAACTCGAAGTAAAATGAAACTTGCAATAGGCGATACGGTTAAATTAAAACCAGGACGATTTGAATATTGGAAAATAAGTGGAATGGGAAGGCAAGGCGTGAAGGGTGGGATAGGAATTATTCTTAGATTTGATAAATCTTGGGATATGATTTGGGTTAAAGTGAGATGGCAAAATGGAGATATTAACAACTATCCCCTTTCTGATTTAATTAAAATTAGGAGGTAAAAATGGAAAAAATTACACTCGAAACATATCTTAAATGGACATTCCAACGATTAGCCAAAATGATACATAATCGAGATAAGTATGAATTTTATAGACATAAGAATCACTTAATCTATCTAAGAAAAGATACAGTTGAGGGTCTAAATCAAAACATAGAAGAACTATATACTACTATCTTATATTTAAAACTGTTAAAATTTTAAAGGAGGTGAGAAAAATGTTAGAATTAAGAATCAAGAGAGCAAAAACTGAAAATGTTGAACAAGGAAAAGCAGGACTTTCTCGAACGAATTATGCCTTTTTAACGAGCAGTAAGGCAAAAACCATCTTAGTCAAATCAGAAAACGAAACTTTAACTTTAACAGCAGTTGAAGATACAGACCTTACAGATGATAAGATTAGATTAGATAAAGAAACAAGAACTATATTAGGAAAACAAGTTGGCGATTTAGTAGAAGTTTTGCCTGATGGATTAACTCAAATCGCAAGAAAGATAGAAAAAGCAGAAGCTGAACTAAGTAAGATAAAAGAAATTTATGACAATTCTGAAACAGTTGATGGTTTTTATGATGCTCTCGATAGAGAAGAAATAAAATATATAATAATGTAAGGAGGTGAAAAAATGAGTGTCAGTTTAGGAACTGACCCAGAGTTTGAGTTCATTAACCCTAAGGAGAAAATAAGCATCAATGCACACGAAGTATTGCCAAGAGCAACAGATTATGCAATAGGAACAGATGGAGCAAGCCATACAGGCGAAATCCGTCCTGAACCAACAAAAGATGCAAACCAACTCACTGAGAAAATACGAAAATTAATCAAAATTATCGGTAAAAAGTATATAATTAATTCAAGAGATTGGAGCGATTTGGTAGTAAGAGCTGGAAATGGAGATTTTCATCCACTTGGAGGGCATATCCATTTTGGCATTAAATTAACTGGAGAAAAATTCAAAAACTTACTTAAAAAACTAGACATAGCATCGATTTTTTGTAGCCATTTTGAGCAATTTGACTTTAACAAGCGAAGAAGAGCATATTCTTCCTATGGTAATCTTGGAAATTGGAGAGACCAACCTTGGGGATTTGAATATAGAGTTCCTGGCTCATTTATTATGAGTCCAGAAATATGTAGAGGAGTTTTAAGCTTATATCATGCGATAGCTTTAGACAGAAATGCGAACCCTAAGATTTGGAAGGAACTCCAAACCATCTATAAGGTTAGAGAAGAATACTTAGATTCAGCATTTAGGAATGCTGACCTAAGGGTTAGTAAGGATTTAATTCCAAGAATTATAACATGGATACAAACACTTAAACCTTATAAATCAAACTGGCATAATTATAGAAATAACATAGATTTTTTAATTTATCTCGTAAAGAATAGAAGACACTGGCAAGAAACGATAGATACTTTAACACAGTGGGGTTTAAGAGAATATAGTTGGGAAGAAAACCTATTTAATATTAATTATACCGACTTTGGGTTAAAACGCTTAAAGATTCCTCACAAAAAAGTTAAACGACCAAGAGAAAGTTCAATATCTGTTTTTGGATTGAAAAAAAGTAGGGATATTGACATTAGCACTAATAATTTGTCATTATTACTACTAATTAAACAGTTCTTAAAAAGACGAGGAATTAAGCTAAAAACTACCCTTAAAAGCTTTAAGAATGATTACAATAATCTTGAAATAGGATTTCACTATGAAATTAGAAAAAAGAACTTAGGCTTGGTAGAAGATATACTTAAATGGGTCAGTAAAAATTATAAATCCATAACTAAAAAGCCATTAAAAATAGGAAAATGGAAGTTTCCTAGACAAAATCCAATCTGGAAACCTTGGAATAATTTCCAAATTGATGAAAGGTTTAAACTATTAGGAAAGAATAGATTCAATCCAGATGGAACATATAATCGATATGAATTAGATGGTGAAGGAAATATTATTGACATAAGTTTTTCGGAGAATGGAACAATAACTATGATTGAAACAGATGAAAATTAGGAGGTGAAAAATGTGTGGAATAGGAGGAATATTTAAATTATCTCCTTTTGAAGATAGAGGAGAAATTCTCGACATGAGTATAAAAATGTTAAGAGAATTAGAAGATAGAGGCAAAGATGCAACAGGAGTAGCAGTTATTAATACATTCAATGATAGTTTTAAGATTTTTAAGAAAAATAAGCATGCCTCTGAGTTTATTAAGTTGAAAGAATTTCAAAAACTGTTTTTAAATAATAAATATAACATAGTATTATTACATACAAGAGCAAAAACCCAAGGTTCAGCAGACAATCCAAAGAATAACCACCCAATTTTTAGTAAGAGATTTAATAATTTGGTTATTCATAATGGAGTAATAAACAACGACGATGATTTAAAGAAGAAACACGGCATAAAACCAGATGGTGAAGTTGATTCTGAGATAATTTTACAGATGTTTAATCTGTTTAAACAGAATAAAATTGAAAAAGCTATCAAAAACATTTCAGGCAGTATGGCATTTGCCTTATATGATAAACAAACGCTGTATTTATACAAAAACACACAACCTATCTTTTTAGCTTATTCACCCTCGAACGATTTGTTTTTATTTAGTTCGACAAAGACAGCAATTAAAAGTTCAATCTCTGAGATAATATCTTACTACAATAATCTATTCTTAAAATTGCAAACAAAAGAGAAGTATCGAGATTTTCTTCTTAGAGAAATAGAGAGTAATACACTAATTCAATTCAAGTTTGAAGATAAAATCAAAACAAGCGTAAGTGAAATAGAATCTAAACAAAAGCTTTATGATTGGAGTAATTGGTATGATTACAATAGTTCATCTGTGAATGAATATCAACAATATGCTTTTGAAGCTTGTTTAAATTGTAAATATTACATATATAGCCCTAAAAAATGTAAAAAATGCAAATTTAAGAAACAAGCGTCAATCTTAAAAAGATTTAACATAGAAAATGAAGCCGAGTTTCGAAGGATATTTGAATAAAATGATAGTCGGTTCGAGAAAAACTAAAAAAACTGATAAATTACTAAGAGAATTAGAACCTGAGGATTTAAAAGAGATAATTTTTAATCATGGGTTATCTTCCTTTCCAGAATATAATTACATTGGAAGGAAGATAATCAATAGGGTTTCAGCAATTAGAAATTGTGTAGATAAAAAGAGAATGTTTAGATGTTTCGCTAGGTATGGTGTTAAAAGTTTAGAATTTTTCGATTTATCTATACCACAAGATAGAAGAAAGGCAATTTTCAGATTACTGCAAAGGAAAGAATTATGTCTTAGAAGAGGAAGAAAAATTGAAATTGTGGGCTCTATTTGGAGATTTAGAAGGATTTTTCGAAGATATATCTATGCAACAACTAAGGTTGATAAAAAAACAGAATGGAGAATTTTAACTCTTTTTGATATACCTATGAGGGTTTTTCAAAAGATAGGGGATGAGTTTGCATTACATTTAGATAATTGTGAATTTAAAATAGATAACAATTGTCCTGAATCTGTAATAAATGAAGCATTAAAAGCTAGCAAAGCATGTGGGATTGATATGGCTGGAGTAGATATCTGTTTAACTACTGATAATAAAGTAAAAGTAATTGAGGTAAATTCAGGTCCTGGAATGAGTGAAAATTCGATTGAAAAATTATTTAGATTAATTAGAATGTTGAAGAGAAAAGTGGGGGTGATTTAAATTCCAACTAGACGGACTAGAGAAAAAGTAGAATGTTTAAATTGTGGTAAGATAATAACAATTGAATATACTGATGAATTGTATGAAGGACTTAAAAAAGAAGGGGAAGCTGTCTTAGATTCTCTTCCTTCTATTAAATGTTGTAAAAATCCAAATAGAATTTTGCCAGATTTAAGAGGAGGAGATGAATTAGAAGAAGACGAAGATGATTATTATTAAAGGTAGGGGGAAAAATGAAAATTGTATGTGTAAATTGTGGAAAAATTAGATATATAACTTTAACTGAAAAGCTTAAGAAAGGATTAGCAAAAGAAGGAGAAGCTGTTTTTGATAAAGAAATTAGAAGTAAGTGTTGTAAAAATCCTAACTACCAAATAGAAAAAGTTAAACGAGATTTAGATAATTGTGATATTTGTGGGAGACGAGTAAGTCGAAATCAATTAATTTGTTGTGCTGAATGTAATGTACGACTTTGTCGTGATTGCCATATTTCAACTCATTTTAAATGTGTTGGATGTGGTATTATTATCCACAGCGAATTGGAAACTTTTACTTATAGAAGAAATACCTATTGCAGGGAATGTTTTGAGTTGAAAAAGAAAGGACTGTTGTAATGAAAATCAAAATTGGAACTAAAATTCAATTTAACCATCCTGTAGGAAGACAGTTAATCGGACGAATTACTGAAATCACATATTACAGACCAACCCCTTCTTCTGTAAGCATTATTCTGGTTATTGTTCCAGATTCTTCCAATCATCTAACGGTAAGAGCTTCACTTGAATACCTCAAAAGTGAAGGGGGAATGAAATTAATATGAAATTTAAAGTAGGTTCTAAAGTTAGAATTAAAAAAGAATTTCTAAGTCATTTTCCTCGTACTTCAAATGAAATTGGTAAAATAATTGCCTTGAGAGGAATCATAACCCCTAAAATAATTCCTGAGGGTTATTTTATTAACGTAGATGAAACGATTACCTATGTTGCGTTTGTTGATTTCAGTTTTGTAAAAGGATATGAAATCGAATTAAAATATTTAGAGGTAGTCGATGAAAATAAAAATAGGAGATAAAGTTAGGATTTTATGTCCCCTGTATAAAGGATATTCTGGTGAAATTGTAGAAATTAGAATAGACC
>Ga0180301_10002405_pt1 | contig 14697 bp, 13 predicted proteins | sample GuaBasSediGuay16_FD_121797 | JGI IMG/M metagenome (GOLD analysis project Ga0180301, IMG submission 121797) | Subseafloor sediment microbial communities from Guaymas Basin, Gulf of California, Mexico - Guay16, Core 4569-2, 12-15 cm | ecosystem: Environmental > Aquatic > Marine > Hydrothermal...
AAAAAAGACCATGCTCTATGCTCTCATCAAATTTCTCATCTCTCTCTTAGTCCTAATTTCTCTCTAAGAGAGGTTTTTAGGTGGCTGATGAGGAAACATAGCTACGCTGATTCACAGTGGTTACTTTAATGTTGACCCTTGTAAAGAGAAGGGGATACCCTTTAGCATGACGCCTTCTTCATTTCTCTTCTTAACGTATAATAGACTTTTCAAGGTTTGAAATAAAACGTTTTTTAAGTTTTTTGGTGATAATTTTTTATAGTTTGCTTGCCTCTAAAGGGTATAGAAACGGTTCGAGGGTTCATGTATGTGCTTAAGCACCGTACTTAACGAGTTGCGCAACCTCTTCTGGATCTTCTTCTCGAGCTATGAGGAACTGGTTGAAGAACTTGAAAACGTTAACTTGGAGCTTGACATAGACGAGTTTGACATAGCCTTCCTCTCCCTTCTCGAGGCGATTCAAACGTTAAGTGCCGATGGGAAGTTTGATGAGTTAATAAACAAGTACCTCTCCCTCCTGATAAAAGAGCCCAAAGCCGTTCGGCTTTTTAGGGAAGCCGTAACCGAAAAGCTCAGGGAGAAAGAGGAAAGGGAAATTCTGAGGAGCGTTCAGGAAGCCATAGCTAACGGAGAAACAGACGAAGTTTACGAGCTAATAGAGGAAACAGCAAGCTTCATCAGAAAATGGCAGAATGCGTGGAGTAAGAAACGCGACCACGATTGCAACGGCCTTTACATATAAACGTCAAGTTTATTCAACTTCCTTTTGTTCCCTTCTCGCCGATATTTCTTCTTAATTCTCCTTTAATTTCTCCCGCCCTCTACCTTTTTAATGAGGTTTGCCGCGACAGCTAATCCGGCCTTAAAGGCTGAAAGGCAGTCCCTCCCGGAAACGATCACCACCACGTCTCCCTCCTCCAAGTTGAAATGACGCCGTATAAACTCCTCCTCTTCCCCCTCTAACTCCTTAACAGAGGGAACCAGAAACCTTCCCTCCCTAACGATGATCGTCGTCGCCCCGTCGGCGCCCATCGCTACAGCCTGATCTCTCTGGTCTAACCCTGTAGAAACCAAATGAGACAAACCCCTAAATCTAATCCCGTAGTCGCACTCTCCAAGCGAAAAGTCGCTTCTAGGAACCCTCTTAAACTCTGCGATGTACCCCTCAACTATATCAACTATCGTCTTTCCCTCCTCCGTCAGAACGTGTCCCCTCCTGCCGGCAGGCCTAACAATACCAAGCCCATGAAGCCTGCGAAGCAAAGTTTTAGCTGTAGCTTCCCCTAAGCCAAGCTTCCTCTTAACCGTGTAACGCCCTACTGGCCCATCCGACCTCCCTAAAAGAAGAATAACTCCTAAAACATCCTCCTCCCGAAAGCCGGGGGGCACCGTTTTAGAAGCTAAAACACTTTCAAAAAACCTCTTAATCACCCAACCCCCACCAGGAACTCCCCTTAAATTCTCTCTACCAAAACAACTTATTTAAATTATTTTCAAGCAGGCAGCCACCACAGAATCTAAAGAAAACGTGAATGAACACTTTTAACATGCCCCTCGCCCTCTGCCGGCGTGCCCAAGGCCAGCTTACACTTCAAAGAAGGCCGCCGCTCTTACGAGGTTAACCCTCAAACTTCACCGCGATTGCGCGTGCAGGCCCCCCGTCACATCCCTTAACCTTAAGAGGGGCTAGCACAAAGAAGACACGTTCACCCCTAATAGCACCCAAGCCCGTGAGGCTCTCAATGATCATCACCCCCTCTGATAGAAGCCTACGGTGGACTTCTCCACTCCCCCCGTAGCGCTCCACGGACATCCAGTCAAACCCGACAGCTTTAACCTTCTTTTCTAATATCCATTCGGCAGCGCTAAGCGTCAGATGAGTATAGTTAGTTAGAAACTCTTCTTGACCCCACAGGTTCTCCATTCCAGTATACACGAGGAGAATGTCTCCCTCTCTAACGTCACGGTCGTAATGCTCTAGATCTTCCCTTTCTATCCCTTTCCCAACCTCCACGTAGGACAAGTCGGCGACGAAAGCCCACCCTACAAGCCTGTTAAGGCTAACTTGGTCGATTCCCTCCCCACTCTCAATGAAGTGTGCGGGTGCATCCACATGGGTCCCCGTATGGGAACCCAAAACCAGCCTTGAAATCCTATACCCTTTCTCCTTAACACTTGTAACGGCAGATATCTCGGGAGGAACGTCTCCCGGGTAAACAGGCATCCCCTCCTCTATCACATGGCTTAAATCAAACACCTTAAACCTAGCATTCATAATTCCACCCCTCAGCGGAGGCCAGCCGTAATTCCTAGGAGTGACGGCGGGAAGTAGTTCATGTTTCAGCCGCAACGCCGTTCCGTGACGGATTGGCGGCGGAAGCCATTTTCCAGCCCAAATGTCCGTCAGCGAACCAAAACCTAGCGTGTGAGGCGAAGACCGCAGGTGAAGGCAGACAATGCCCCCAAGGGAATGGAACAACCTTCAACATTTTAGGGGCAGTAAGATAATGAAAAATGGTGTTTAAACAGCTTTAAGGTTTTCCATCCACTCTCAGCACTACTCTCCTCGTCCTTAAGTGCGCCATGCCGGATGGAAGAAAGGTGACACCCAAGCGAGATGACTGACAGTAAGATACCGCGTGAACCCTACCTATGGACACTAAAAAACCGGATGGAAGAATCAGCCATAGAAGCCGGGGAAACGTGTGCTCTAGGAGCTATCACCAGTAAGCACCGTGCTGAAAGCTAGAAAATGATGCCCGGAAGGACGCCTGAAAGGTTAAAAAGAGAGAGAAAGCTAAGAAAGGAGGATACGGAGCTCTGGTTATTAAAGGGCAACAGGAAGGTTGCAGGTAACGGTAAGAGTAAAAGTTTTTAAAATATCCACACTTTGTAACCACCGGGCGAGGCTTTCCTCTCCCCCGCTTACAATTTTTAATGGAGGACGTCCAAGGTGGAAGCCTACTATGAGATAAGCTCCTACTTTAGAAAGGAGATGGCAGAGCTCCACATGGAAGGAGAAACGGTGAACTACTGTTACCAGTGTGCAACCTGCAGCGGGGCGTGCCCGGTTTTCCGTTACAACTCCAAGTATAACCCGAGGAAGCTCATAGAAAGCATCCTCACAGGACGGAAAGAGGTAATCCATGATCCGAACATCTGGCTTTGCACCGTGTGCCACAACTGCACGGAGGTTTGCCCGCAAGGGGTTAGGGTAAGCGAGCTCTTGACCGTGTTAAGGAACCTTGCCACTAGGGAAGGCAATTTTCCAGAGCATTTGAAAGCCGAGACGCGGGTTTTAGTTGAGACCGGGCTTGTGAACGCACCGTCCAAGGCGACGCTTTCCAGAAGAGCTAAGATGGGCCTCCCTGAGATTAAAACCGCTGACCCCGCGGAGATTAAGGCTCTACTTGAGCATCTTGGGTTCATCGAAGTGATGGCTAAGGAAGGTAAAGCTGGTAAGGAGGAGAGTGGCGGTGGCGAGTAACGCTTATGCAATGTTTCTGGGATGTGTGATCCCAAACCTTTTACCGCACATTGAGGTTTCGATAAGGAAGGTGTTCGGTAAACTCGACGTTGAAGTGAAAGACATTGAAGGCTTCTCGTGTTGCCCTGAACCCATAGGTATTCCGGGGCTGGATATCACCACTTGGGTAACGCTGGCAGCTAGAAACCTTTGCGTGGCTGAGGAGGCGGGGCTGGACATCGTTGCCTTCTGCAACGGCTGCTTCGAAACCCTTAAGGAGGCGAAGATACTTCTGGAGCACGACGCCAAGCTGAGGGGTAGAGTTGAAGAGGCGCTGTCGAAGGTCGGAAGAGAGTATAAGGGCAGAGTCGAGGTAAAACATTTCATCCAAGTCCTGTACGAGGACGTTGGACCGGCAAAGCTTAGGGGCTATGTTGAGAGGCCGCTTAAGGGCGTGAAGGTGGCGGCGCATTATGGATGCCATCTTCTAAGACCGAGCTACCTGCTTCAGGTGGATGACCCCTTCAACCCGGTCCTACTGGACGCTTTGGTTGAGGCGACGGGTGCCGAGAGCGTGGACTACTTCAGGAAGTTCCTTTGCTGCGGGTGCGGTGTCGGCAACTTAGACGAAGAGGCGAACGTTAAGATGGTGATGGAGAAGCTTCACTACGTGACGCAGGCTAAGGCTGACTGCATGGCCGTAGTATGTCCTGTTTGCTTCAGACAGTACGACGTAAGGCAGATGATGATCAATAAAACGTACGGGAAAAACTATAATGTACCGGTACTCTTCTACACCCAGCTGTTAGGGCTAGCCATGGGGCTGACCCCGGAGGAGTTGGAGCTCAAGTTTAACCGGACGAAGGTTGACCCGTTAATGGTGAAGCTTAACGGAGGAACATGAAAGGGGGGAGACGTTTGGCTAGGATTGGGCTTTTCATCTGCGACTGCGGGGGAACCTTGGCTAAGACCGTAAATTTTGACGATGTGGCCTCGTGGGCTGAGAAGAGTGGGAGATTTGCTTTTGTTGCAAGGCACAGTGACCTCTGCGGTGAACAGGGCCTTAGGGAGCTTGAGGCGAAGATTAAGGAGGAAGGTGTTGACAGGGTTGTAGTCGCCGCCTGCTCCCCTAAGGTTAAAGGGGAGGAGCTGGCGAGAAGCGTTGAGGCGGCCGGGCTGAGTAGGTACAACCTCGTGGTTGCTAATATAAGGGAGCAGTGTGCGTGGGCTCATCCAAGCCATCCGATGGAGGCGACTGAGAAGGCGAAGGCGCTTATAAACGCTGCAGCCAGCAGGGCTGAGAAGCTTGATGACGTGCCGGTTAAGTCTGTTCCCATCACGCAGAGGGCGCTCGTGATAGGTGGAGGGATCAGTGGAATAACGGCTGCTCAGGAGCTAGCTGAGCTAGGATTTGACGTAACCATAGTGGAAAGGCAGCCTACACTTGGAGGTTTATGTCTTAAGCTGGGAACTGTTTTCCCAACGAATGATTGCTCGCTCTGCGTCCGAACAACCGCCTGTCCCGCCTTAGGCGGTGACTCGACGAGGAAGTGCATTTACAGGTCTGCGATAGAGGTCGACCCAAGGATACAAGTGTTGACAAACGCTGAAGTGGTCGACGTTATGGGAGAGGTCGGCAACTTTAATGTCGTTGTCAAGAAGAAGCCAAGGTACGTGAGTGATGCCTGCATTAATTGTGGGGCGTGCGCCGAGGTCTGCCCCGTGAGCGTCCCGGACGAGTTCAACCTCGGCTTGAGCGAGAGGAAGGCGATATACCTCCCCTTCCCTCAGGCCATACCGCCAATATATGTGATAGACCCTGAGAACTGCAAGTTTAAGGAATGCGGCAAGTGCGTTGAAGCATGCCCTGTCAACGCCATAAACCTTGACGAGAAGGAGGAAACCCTCACAATTAACGCTGGGACTATAATCGTTGCGACCGGCTTCGAGGAGTATGACCCGCGGAGGCTGACGGAATACGGATACGGTAAGCTGCCAGACGTCGTCACCCAAGTCGACCTTGCGAGGCTGCTCGACATCACCGGCCCCACCGGAGGAAGGTTATTAAGGGTGTCTGACGGGCGCCCGGTCGAGAGAATAGTGATGATACAGTGCGTCGGCTCGAGGGATGAAAACCACAACTTCTATTGCTCTAACATTTGCTGTATGATAGCTTTGAAGCACGCTGTCATGATTAAGAAGAGGTTCCCTGAGGTAGACGTGGTCATAGCCTACATGGACATTAGGCCTGTGGGGTCAAGGTATGAGGAGTACTACAGGGAGGCGAGGGAGTTAGGCGTCACCTTCATAAGGGGAAAGCCCGCATCGGTTGTCCCTGGAGAGAACGGGAAGCTCATCGTAGACGTGGAAAACACACTAGCAGGGGAGTATAATAGAGTAGAGGCGGACATGGTGGCCCTCTCAATGGCAATGGTTCCGTCAAGAGGAACACAGGAACTCGCAAGGATCCTCGGCGTCAAGCTTGGGCCAGACGGGTACGTCGAGGCGCTCGACAGGAAGGTCAGACCGGCGGAAACAAACGTCGCGGGCATATTCGTTGCTGGGGCAGCAATGACCCCAATGGATATACCTTACAGCATAACCCACGCCTCGTCTGCAGCCATTATGGCTGCTCGCCTCATGAAGAAGGGAAGTATAGAGAAGCCTCTTCTCACAGCCGTAGTGAACGAGGACACCTGCGGCAAATGCCAAGTGTGCCAGTGGGCGTGCCCATTCAACGCTATAACGGTTGAGGAGGATAAGTCTGCGGTCGTAACGGAGGCCAAGTGCTTCGGGTGTGGACTCTGCGCTGGAGCCTGCCCCACGGAGTCCATACAGTTGAGGAATCACACAGACGAGCAGATAATGGCATCCATTGAGGGTGTTTCGGCGGATGGGGTGAAGCCTAACATTGTAGTAATAGCATGTTACGAGTGCGGTTACTCCGCGATAGATTACGCTGGCATGCTGGGAATGGAGTACCCGGCCAACGTTAAGGTGATCGGTGTCCCCTGCACCGCAGTAGTAGACCCGCAGGAAATACTAAGGGCGCTGGCCAACGGCGTTGACGGGATAATGATAGTAGGCTGCTTCGAGGAGAGATGCCACTTCAGCAGGGGGGCGAAAGTCGCTGGTGCCAGGGTGGCGCTCCTCAGGGCGATGCTAAGCCAGCTTGGAGTGAACCCGCAGAGGCTGCAAATGGTCAACGTGGACTGCGCTGAAGCGGACAAGTTTGTTACAGCGGCAAAGCAAATGATCCAGGAAGTACAACAGTAAGGCTGGGGGCACCCTGCCTTGCGAAACAGTTAAATATTTGGTGAGTGTTTGTGAGCGCTGGTCTGGTCACAGGGTGGCCTAGGGCGGAACCTTCGGATGCAGGGCTCCGGGGGACCCCGAAATCCCCATTAGAGGCGTACGCCTCGATGATGGGGAAACGCTTGACAGACCAAAATCTCCACATTTACCTATAAAAGCCTATCAGGCGTGAACCCCTTCCCCTCCCACTAGCTTCCTACACCCATATTTTCCCGTTTTTAAAGAGACGAGTTAAAGCCCCGTCTTGGGGGAGTAAACGTCAACTATACTTTGTTCTGAAGTAGAAGGAGGCCTTTCCCGTTTTCCTCCTTTCATGACTTAACCATAGGTGGTAGACTGCCTACCTCTCTAACTTTCAAGAAGCCTTACTGGGAGGTTACTGCTCAACTACCCAGAGAACCCCAACTATTACAGGAAAATTTTAATGGATAATGTGCCTTTAGAGGAGTCGGACACTGACGTTAACGCCTCCTCTAGAAGTTTAATGCTAAAAACCGCTTACCGTGGTGTTCGCTTTTTTTCCATGGAGGAACTTTTCTCCTATATGTTGTAAGGTGCTAAGATGCAGCTTCAAATTAATTCTTCTCTAAAAAATTTAATTTAGGAGAAAAGAAATGGTTAGAGAAGAGCGGGGTTGAAGGAGAATGATTTTCGAGCTTTCTCATCTGTTGGTGTATTTTGCGTGCATCGGACTGGCACTTCTCCTCGCAGCGATAGGCACCGTGCTTGGGCTTGGTGAACCCGTGGCGAAGGGAAAGGTTACGGAGAGCTCGCCCGTAGAGATAATTAAGGGGATAGGGGCAGGATACGCTAGGAAACTCAGAAAGTATGGTGTGAAGAGGGTTGCCGACCTTCTCGCCGCGGACCCCAAGAAGTTAGGCGACGAGATAAAAGGCATCTCCCCTGAGCAAATTGAGAAGTGGCAGGAGGAAGCCAGGAAAGCGCTGAAAGGAGGAGGTTGAAATGCAGAAGTACACGCACATTATATTGGGAGCAGCCGCAGCAGCTCTCGTGATATCCTTCGTATCGCCTGAGCTTAAAGGCTCACTGCTCTCCCAGCTGCAAACACTGATGGATCTTTCAAGGTACAGCTCCACGTGGCAGGTTCAGCTTGCCCTATCAGGCGCCGTCCCAGCACTTGCCGCGGGCGGCTTCTTCGGAATCATACCCGACTTAGATCAGCTTCTGAAAAGAGAAAGGGTGATGCACAGGTCAGGGTTGCTCCACAGTATTCTAACACTTATCTGGCTGCCACTCCTGATAGGCTACTTCGTCCCTCAATACTTCGCTATCGCAGCCGCAGCAGTCTTCTCACACTGGCTAGCGGACAGCCTAAACCTTGATGGGGGGCAAATCCGACCGGGGTGAGGACGCTGCCTTACATCCTCCCCCGGAAGCAGGAAAGTCTCAGAGCATTCCTATGGGATCACGAGCGAGACCTGCGCCTTGCTAAGCTGCGCTACGACAACCATGCGGTTAACATTGTGCTCTGTGGCGCATGCATAGCGCTGATAGCTTACCTCACCTTCTCATGGCAAGCTGAATCAGGAGGCCTTCTCGGACTCCTGGCGCCTCAAATCATGCAGTATCTAAACATTACTCTCTAGAAACACCAACTTTCTCTATTTTTTACGTGGATTGCTCTTCTTGGAAGCAGAGTAGGTGAATCAGCTCTTTGGCATAGTTGAGCATGTCTTCTATCTTTATGCTTTCGTCTGCCCCGTGGAAGTTGGACATGAGGTCTCCTACACCCATTATCGCTATGTTATGTCCTTTCTCTGCGACATACCCCATGTCTGTTGATCCTGACGCTCCAATGAACAGCGGGTCATTTCCTGTTACGTGCTTCACCGCCGCCGCCAGCTTCTTGACGATCGGATTATCAGTCGTCGTCTTAAACGGCTTGTATGACCTTATGACGTTTACTTCCACCGATAGGGCTTTACTCCTCGCCTTTCCAGCCTCTATGGCGTCCATAAACTCGGATATGACCTCCTCCTCGTCCTCCTCCGGTATATATCGGCGGTCGACGGCGAACCTGCACTCGCTTGGAATAACGTTTTCCTTAACTCCACCAGATATTATGTTAATGGAGAATAAGGGCATCATTTTGTCGCCGAGTGGTGTGGGTATGCTTGGGACCTCTGACCTCCTCTCCATGACCTTTTCCTTAAGCTTCAGCAGCTCTTCAAGTATTGGAACCGTGTTCTCCACAGCGTTGACCGCCGCGAAGAACATCATGGTGTGAGCGGACTTCCCCTTAACTGTAACCTTGAACTGGACAGCTCCCGCTGTTCCTATACCTATTATCCCGTGAGCCGCCTCACCGCATATGACGTCCCCTTTAATGTGCCCTTTATCTGCTAAGTAGTATACTCCCGGGTAGACACCTATCTCCTCATCCGTGCACATCACACACGTCAAGTCGTAATTTGGTTCCAATCCAAGTTCATGGATCACCTTGAGGGCAAGGAGGACTGTTGCTATGAACCCCTTCATGTCAGCTGCCCCACGCCCGTAGATCCTGCCATTCTTGACCACGCCTTCGAACGGGGGGACACTCCACTCCTCCTCTACGGGTACAACGTCCATGTGGGCGTAAAGCGTTAATGGAGGCTTACCCTTCCCTCTCCTCGCTACAAGGTTCACCCGTGGACCCTCTAGGGGGAAAGGGATCTCCCTAACCTTCTCCTCCGGGACGACAACCCTCTCCGTTTCAAAGCCTAACTCTGAAAAGATCGGCTCAAGAAAGTCAACCATCTCCTCGTAGTTGTTGCCTGGAGGAACGACGGTGTTGATTTTAATCAGATCTTTGAGAAGGCGGACACCCTCGTCCTTAAACTTCTCAACAAACCTGAAGGCTTCACTTTCACTCAAACAATTCACCACCTTCAACAATCTTATTCCACATTTTAACTCTAAAGCCTTTTCGCGGCGAAGGAGCGTGTCCTCTCTAGGACGCCTTCATCATCGGGTAAGTGAGCCTCCTTTTTTCCTAAGGAAAAAGAATTTACATGTTTCTAGTTAAAAAACTATACAATGATGCTTGGAGGGATTCTTCTTGGGTAGGGTTCGAATAGTAGACTTAAGTGTTCCCATAGAGTCCGTTCCAAGCGAGTTTTTCCCGCCTGAAGTTATCCACCGAGACCATAAGGAAGGCGCGAAATTGATGAGCTCCGTCTTCGGGTGCAAGGAAGAGGATCTGCCAGACGGGTTGGGGTGGGCTGACGACACGATCAATAAACTTTCAACCCACCACGGCACCCACTTGGATGCTCCCTGGCACTACGCCCCGACAAGTGAGGGGAAGCCTGCAAAGACGATCGACGAGATCCCCTTAGAATGGTGTTACGGCGACGGCGTCATACTAGACATGAGGCATAAGCCGCAGGGTTCCGGGATAACAGTTGAGGACCTAAAGGAAGCACTTGAAAAGATAAATTATAAGATTAAGCCAGGAGACATAGTGATGATAATGACGGGTGCAGACAAGTTATGGGGTAAACAGGAGTACTTAAACGCTGGATGCGGAATGACTAGGGAGGCCACTCTATGGCTCATAGAGCAAGGAGTCAGAGTTGTTGGGATTGACGCTTGGGGATGGGATAGGCCATTCTGGGCTATAAAAGCTGACTACGAAAAGACGGGAGACCCAAGCATAATATGGGAAGCCCACTACGTGGGCAGAGAGAAAACCTACCTTCACATAGAGAAGCTGGCAAACCTAGATTACCTCTACGACACCCTAAAGAAGCCATACGGCTTCAAGGTTGCATGCTTCCCGGTGAAGGTGAAGGGTGGCTCAGCAGGCTGGTGCAGGGCGGTAGCCATAATAGAGGAATAAGTAAAAGCAGCCTCCTAAACCCCTCCTTTTTCCCCCATGTCCGCCAGCTCGAAGGTAAGGTGAAACTCTGCCTCTACGCTGGTGAAGCGATGGGTCCCCCGCCTTCCCGCCCCCTGCTGGTTAGACAAGGCTACGTGGGTCTGTTATTTCGCCTGTTACTGCTGATGCAGCTACCGTTGCTGGCGATGCAAGATAGATCCATGCGTCCTTGCTTCCCATTCTTCCAACGAAGTTACGGTTGGATGATGATATGCACACTTCCCCTGGTGCTAGAAGTCCTAGGTGGGCGCCTATGCAGGGGCCACACGTCGGATTACAGACTACGCACCCTGCTTCCAAGAACGTTTCTATGAGGCCTTCCCTCATCGCCGCTAGGTAGGTTTCCTTCGAGGCCGGTATTATTATAGCTCTTACGTTTCTTGCGACCTTCCTGCCTTTAAGTATCTTGGCAGCCACTCTCAGGTCTTCAAGCCGACCGTTAGTGCATGACCCGACGAAGGCTTGGTCTATCTTTGTCCCCTCCACTTCCGATACGGGCACTGTGTTCTGGGGGCTTGGCGGCTTAGCCACCTGTGGCTCCAGCCCTGAAACATCAACGTCTATGACCTCCTCGTATTCTGCGTCAGTGTCGTTCATGACCGGATTGAACGGCTGGCTGACCCTTGCCTTAACCCACTCTATCGTCTTTTCATCCGGCTCTATTATGCCTGCCTTCCCTCCCGCCTCTACAGCCATGTTGCAGAGAGTGAACCTTCCATCCATGCTGAGCTCCCTCACAACCTCGCCCGAGAACTCCATCGCCTTGTAGGTCGCCCCATCCACTCCTATCTCACCTATAATGTGAAGGATTATGTCCTTGCCCATAACCAGCGGCTGAAGCTTACCTGTAATGTTAAACTTCACCGTTGACGGGACCCTAAACCAGAGTTCACCCGTAGCGAGCACAATAGCCATGTCGGTGGCGCCTATCCCCGTAGCGAACGCTCCAACGGCTCCGTAGGTCGTCGTGTGGGAATCACTTCCAACAACAAGGTCTCCGGGTTTAACAAATCCCTTCTCAGGAAGCACAACGTGGCATATACCCTCTCTCATGTCAAGCCAGTTCTCAACACCATACTTTTCAACGAACCTTCTGCAGGTTACATGGATAACAGCAGCATCTATGCTTGGAGCAGGCGTCCAGTGGTCTATCAACGCGACTATCTTCTTCGGATCCCAGACGCGATCAACGCCGAGTTCCTCGTAGATGTCTGCTATGCGCAGTTTAGCCCAGCCCGTCAAGGCGCCGGGTTTCCAAGCATCTCGTGGACCATCGCCACGTCAACCTTAGCATTAACTATCTCACCCGGCTCAACCCTCTCCTTTCCCGAGTGGGACGCCAAGATCTTCTCCGAAATAGTCATCCCCATTCAGGCAGCCCTCCTTAACTCTAAAATGTGCTGCAACCTCTTCCTTAAATTAAACAGTTTAATGGTGCAGCACAACTTCAAGGTACAGGAAGCATTTAAAGTTAACCTTCCCAAGCGCCGAAAAGCGGGAACCCATTAGCCCCTCCAAATTTAACAAGCAGTTAGGCGTTCCCCTCGGTTTAACCTCCTCGGTAGAGCTGACGATTAATAGGCTAGTTTTCCATCTTACGTATCCTTTGGGCTATGGCGTCTCCCACCGCACTTGTCTTGCTGGGCTTAACGTCGGCGTATCTTCCATAGCAGAGGTCTTGCGTCCTAATTTTCCCATCGGCAAGTACGTCTGCTACCCCCCTCTCTATTGCTTCAGCAGCTTTTCTGCAAGCTTCATCCTTGTGCTTTTGGGCAAGCCACTCAAGCATCATCTTAGCCGAGAGGATGGCTCCTATGGGGTTCGCCACCTCCCTGCCAGCTATGTCAGGTGCGCTGCCATGTACTGGCTCGAACATTGCGTGCTCATCCCCCACGTTGCCGCTGGGAGCCATGCCCATCCCTCCTATCAACACGGATGATAGGTCTGAGAGGATGTCCCCGAACATGTTAGTTGTAACGATCACATCATACCTTTCCGGCGTCCTAATCATCCACTGGGTCATGGCGTCAACGTAAACATAATCTTTCTCAACGCTTCCATACTTTTCAGCAACTTCGTCAAAAACCTTCCTGAAAAACCTACACCCTTCAAGCACGTTGCTCTTATCAACACACGTCACCCTACGCTTCCCGTCGACGGCCGCCCCCCTCCTCGAAAGGCATAGTCTAAAAGCGTAGTCTATCACCCTTTCACAACCTTTCCTAGTTAAAACCCTGACGTCTACAGCCACCTCACGTTTACCTCCCCTTTCAAGGCTTCCTTTAATGGGAGCGTAAAGCCCCTCCGTGTTCTCCCGGACGATGACGAAGTCCACGTCCCCCGCCTCTTTACCCTTAACGAAGCACTCAACCCCATCGTAAAGTTTCGCCGGCCTAACGTTAGCGTAAAGATCCAGCCCAAACCTGAGGTCTAAGAGTATGCCTATCCCTGCCAGCTGTCCGCTGGGCAAGACAGCCTTAGGCCACCCAACCGCCCCGAAGAGTATCGCGTCAGCTCCCCTGCACGTTTCAAACCCGTCGTCAGGCCACTCTAACCCCGTCTTCAAGTAGTACTTGCCGCCGCATGGAACCTCTACGTAGTCGAAATCTAAGCCTCCCACAGCCTCCGCAGCCGAATCCAAAACCTTTAGGGCTTCAGGGATGACCTCGCGTCCAACTCCGTCGCCAGGAAGAACAGCAATCCTATACTTTTTCACCAATCAAACCACCTCAAAGGCTATAATTGCAAGTGAACACATCATTTGCTTTGAGAAAACCTTCAAAAACAGCTAATGGCAAAAAATAAAAATGTTTACGAACGTTAATCCCAAAACAAAGCTAACTGGCTTCCCTATCTGTTGGCTGCGGGCTCTAAAAAGAGAAAAAAGAAAGGAGTCTTAAGGGTTTTTAAACAATCTCGTTGAGTATTTCGAGTAGCTCTAAGACTTCAAGTTTTGATCCGCCCGCAGCGACGGCGTCACCTAGGTTTCTGATGCAGAATGGGCAGCTCGTCACTATGGCCTCTGCTCCTGTAGCCTCTGCCTCTTTAATCCTTTCTAACGCTGTCCAAAGGGCTAAGTCTGGATATTGTGCTTTCACGCCGCCGCCTGAGCCACAGCACCACGCATCCTCCTTAATCCTGTACATTTCGACAAGCTCTACTCCTGGAATAGCCCTGAGGATCTTTCTTGGAAGCTCGTACCATTCTTCCTTCTTCTTTTTAATTTCTCTTTCGTCCACGAACCAGTTGCTGCTTTTAGCCAGCTCTCTACGCTCTAAGTCAAGGGCGACGTGCCTCATCAGGTGGCAAGGGTCGTGCCATGTAACTTTCTTCTTAAACTCCCTCTTAAACTCCAGTTTACCTTGGTCAAGTAGCTCCGCTACGTATTCTAGAGTGTGCTTAGGTGTGAATGGCAACTTCTCCCCGGTAAACTTCGGGTAGTCCACCCTGAAGGTCCTGTAGCATCCTGCACAGCTGAACAGCAACACGTCATAGTCTTTAAAAGTCTTCAAGTTCTCCTCCATAACCCTCTTAGCGATCTTCCTCTGACCAGTTCTGAAGAGCGGTGAGCCACAGCATACTTCCTCCTCAAGTACTGCAAATTCAACACCGAGCTTATTAAGCAGCTCAGCGGTGGCCTTAGCCACGTGCTTTTGCCTGTATGAAGCCGTGCAACCCACGAAATACGCGATCTTAGCGTCTTTCTTCGTCTTGATCCCGGTGCCCTCAAGCCACTTCGTTCTTTCCTCGTGCTTCTCCCCGTAGGGGTTGTTCAGCTCCTCGGTGAACTTGCCCATCGCAGCATGCTTAGGTAGCAATGGAACACCTGCCTCGACGCATGCCGCCCTAGCAGCCTCGATCAGCTCAACGGTTGGTATCTTGTTCTCGCACTGGGCTTGACAGTTCCCACACGTCGGACACGGAAATATTAGGTCTCTTACGCTCTCATTAGGTTCAAGTTCTCCTTCCATTATGGCCCTTAGAATCCACATTCTACCGCTGTTCAGGTAGCCTTCCCAGAGCATGTTGTAGG